>OGGC01000490.1_pt1 | contig 33028 bp, 30 predicted proteins | sample 1571181 | NCBI WGS metagenome assembly OGGC01 (sample SAMEA2581930, study PRJEB24529) | metagenome | biome: Human gut stool | place: China | collected 2011 | reverse complement strand
AACTGAAAATGCTGACAGACGCAGTAGCATCCTCGAAGATCATTTCTGCCAAGAAGTCTGAGGAGCTGGTGCAGAAATTATGCCGTCTGACCAGTCTACATCAGGCAAAGCAGCTTCAAAAATTTGCTGCTTTATCCAGCCGTGTCAAACCGCATAATGAAAAGGTTTACTACATCATTGACAATATCCAAACAGCGATTGGAAACCATCAGCAAATTCGGTTCCAATACTATGAATATACTCAAGAAAAAAAGAAAATCTTAAAGCATGATGGATATTATTATGTCGTAAATCCTTATGCGCTTGAATGGAAAAATGACCATTACTATTTGATTGGATTTTCTCTGAAGCATCAGAAAATTGCTCACTTCCGTGTAGATCGGCTAACAAGTGTAGAAAATCTGGAAACTCACTTTATGCCGATAGAGGGATTTGATGTAGCCTCCTATACAAATAAAATGGTTGATATGTTTACATCGGAGTCATCGAAGGAAGTAACCCTTCTATGTGAAAACGAATTGATGAGAGTAATCATAGATCATTATGGAGAAGATGCTGCTGTTGATAGGTATGATGATACACACTTCACAGCCAAAATTGAAGTGAACCCCAGTGGAACTTTTTATGGCTGGATATTCAAATTCAAAGGGAAAATAAAAATTCTCTCTCCCAAAGAGTGCATTACGGAAATGCAGCAAATCGCTCAGGAATTTATATAGCGCAAAAGAGGTGTTATTGATTTTTAACACCTCTTTTCAAATGAAATTTTTATCCTTGAAGTGAACAGATGTTCGATATACAATATAAGCAAGATGTTCGCAGTTCGTCGAACAAATGAGAGGTGAATGCTGTGGGCAATATAACTTTTGGATCATTTATAGCCGAGAAACGCAAGGCGCACAAATTCAATTTACGCGATACAGCCAAGCATTTGAATATTGCTTACGGTTATCTGTGTGATATTGAGCAAAGCCGCCGTCCTGCACCCAATGGAGATTTTGTGGAACGCATCTCTGCCTTTCTGAATTTGGATAAATCAGAACATGAGTTGCTTTTGGATCTGGCTGCAAAATCACGCAATACAGTATCTGCTGATTTGCCAGACTATATCATGGAAAAAGATATTGTTCGGGCAGCCTTGCGTGTGGCAAAAGAAGTAGATGCTACCGATGAAGAATGGCAGACATTTATGAAAATGCTAAAGGAGCGTAAACGATAGGGGGGAGAGCTTTGTCAATTCCACAAATCCGTACAGAAGCAATCGAGGCAGTAGGGCGAAAAATCCTGATGGAATATGATCCCTCTCTGCTATCCGGGCAACCATGTCCTGTGCCAATCGAAACCATTATCGAGACAAAGTTTGATCTAATCCTGGAGTTTCATACACTAAGAAAAAACCCCAAGATATTAGGGGAAACAATTTTCGATGACGGTGCTGTTGTCTTATATGACCAGATACAGAGACAGTATCGAATGATTGCAGTAAGAGCCGGTACAATCTTAATTGATGAACGGCTTTGTGATCCGTCAAAATTAGGGCGGCTCCGTTTTACCTGTGCCCATGAGCTGGCTCATTGGGTACTACATAAGAAGTTGTACTCTGGTACTGGAGATGTTGCTGCTTATAACGGAAATGTTTCTTCCGACGAAAGTCATGGCATAATTGAGCGTCAGGCGGATACTCTGGCTTCTGCTCTGCTGATGCCTTTACCGCAGATCAAAAAATGTTTTTACCGGCTTAAAATAGGCCGGACAGATGAACAGCTCATTGCTGAAATGGCAAATATTTTTGAGGTTTCCAAGCAAGCAATGCAGATTCGTCTAAAATCCAGAAACCTGATATAACCAAATGGGGGAATAGAGAGAGGCACTGCCCTCTCTCACGCTCCTCTGCTATGCTATTTTGTACCTAATATGTTCGCAATATTGCGAACAAGGAGGGATGTTCTATGAGAAAAGAAAGCACAACAATCCAAAAATGTAACAGCAGGCTAACAGCTTTGGGGCTTAACAGCGACGCTGCGTTTCATAGAAGTAAGCTGATTCTAAAGATTTACCGTGATGTAGTCTGGGTTCTGAGTGAACGGGCAGAAGAATTACAAGAAACTGCTTGGATTATGGGAGAACAAGATATAGAGTCTGGCCTCTGCTATCTTGAAAATTTTGCACCAGATATTGAACTGCAAGCCTTTGAAGAAAAAGTTTGCTGCCTTGTTCAAAATCAAATGCTGGTCAATATTATTGACCGTGCACTCCTTCGTCTGAAACGGTATCCGGATCGAGGAGAACTTTACTATGAAATTTTGACTAAGCAATTTATCTATCGGTTCAACAGTACAGAGAAAGAATTGCTGGAAGAACTAAATATAGAGCGCAGTGTCTTTTATGACCGAAAACGAGAAGCCATCTATTTATTTTCTGTTTGCTTGTTTGGATATTCTATTCCAGAAGTCCTGGAGGAGCTGCCCCGACTAAATCCCGACTAAATCCCGACAAATCCCCGACCTAATCCCTACTCCCTTCCGACTTCCGACCTGCTATACTTGTTATAGTGGCAGGAATGCGCTAAATTGAATACATTTCTACATAAGGCCCGGCATTAACCGGGCTTTTTTCATTCCTGCTGCAATATGGCGGCAGGAACATGGCTGGAGGTGAAAACACTTCCGGCCTTTTTCTTTGCCCGGTATTAGGAGGCCGGTATGCGCTGGGAGGCGTACATAGCAAAATATCCATGACACCGTTCAAATTCGCTGACTACCAAGAATTTGAACGGAGGAAAGGATATGACGAGAGTATTCATTTGGAAAAATAACAGCCCACAGGAATGGGAGGAAATCAGTTTTTCAGCGTTCAGTAAGGCACGCCGCAATGGTTGCTTTACTGGGCGCTTTTTTGTTGAAACAGTCAAAATGTTCCGTGATGAAGATGACCGCATTATCATGGAATGTTCTCGCAAAGATTTTGAAAAATACCAACAGGAGGACCGCCACAGCCGCTATCTCCAGGAACATGAGAAAAGTCGCTCTATATTCCCGGCTTCTCATGTGGGAGATCGTGACGGCACAGAGGAAGGTTATCAGGATACAGATTTGTTTGTGGATGAATCTGTTGATACTGCGGAACAAGCTATTCAGAATTTACTTCTTGAGGATTTACACCAAGCTCTATTGAAACTGAGTCCAGCAGAACGAGATTTTATATTGTCCTATTATGAAATGAAAATACCAAATGCAACTTGTTTAGCCCAACGATATGGTATTACTCGGCAAGCCGCAGATAAGCGATTGAAAAAAATTGAAGAAAAAATAAAAAAGTTGGTTGCGATTTTCTAAAAAAGTGGCAGTAGCAAGTGAGAGGGAAATCCTTTCACTTGCACCTTGACAACCTCATATACGAATCATTAAGTTTGATCCTCTTTGGGCGTAATAGCCGCTACATCAGCGGTATATTTTCTGAGAGCTGCCACTCGCATAACAGGCCAACCCATTTTTGCTGTATAGATGAGTTTTCGGTTTATCAGAAATATATCAGGCTGGAATACATCGGATGGCATCCGGTCATGGCATAACAAGGAGGAAAGCTCTCTTACAGCCATAGTCCGAGCGTGATAATAACCGTCGCAGGCCATGGGTAAGACCAAACGAAGTGGAGGTGAAACTCCTGAGAAGCAGGCCAGCCACCTGCGGCTTAATGATTACCCAAATCCCTGGGGTGTCGTGGACAAGTAAGGGATAAAACAGGCGCTAAATTGAAGGAGACTCTGTAATTTGCAGAGCCTCCTTCTTACATAATCAAATCTCAAAACATAGGAGGATGAACATGAAAGAAGATTGGATTTATAAGCGTGGGGATTTATATTATGCCAATTTGAACCCTTATTTTGGATCAGAGCAAGGCGGCACCCGTCCTGTCCTGGTTCTTCAAAACAATGTGGGGAATTTTTTCTGCCCCACTTTGATCGTAGCTCCACTCACCAGTAAATGGATTAAGAAAAAGGAGCTGCCCACACACTATGCACTGGAGAGCGTTCCAGAGCTTGGACTGAAATCTGTTGTTCTGCTGGAGCAAATTAAAACGATTGATAAAAGGCGTGTTTTATCGTACATTGGGCGCGTATCTCGCGAAGAAATGAGAGCGATTGATGATGCTCTGCAAGTTAGTTTAGATATTCATATTCCGGAGGAAATGGAGGCTCCGTAAGGCCACTTACCGGATAAAGGAGGCGTTTTTATGTTTGAAGCAAGAATTGCGGAATTGAACCGCTTTAATGAACAAAATCCTGTCAGCTATGACAAAAGAACCTATACGGTCGATGAGATTCAGGACATTCTGGGTATCAGTCGTCCCACAGCATATAATCTGGTAAAACAGGGTGTATTCCACAGCGTCAGAGTCGGCGGTCATATCCGCATTTCCAAAAAGAGCTTTGATGACTGGCTGGATCACGCAGATGAATGATTTGTCAAGGATGCCGATCTCCAAATCGACATCCTTAACTTTTTTTCTGCTTTCTCTTACAATGAGGCCATAGCAAGAAAAACTTTATAGAGGAGGCAAAAGCCATGCAAAAACAAAGAGTAAAGACCAGTATGTCTGTACCAGAGATGGGCAAAATGCTTGGGCTTGGTAAAGTAGAATCCTACTGGTTGGTTAAAAAGAACTATTTCAAAACAATTCAAGTGGCCGGACGAATGAGAGTTATGCTGGATAGCTTTGAAGATTGGTATGCCGGCCAGTTCCACTATAAAAAAGTGGATGGTACACCGCCCGGAGAGAAATGGAGGCATACTACGATGTCAGTTCCGGAAATGGCGGATCTTTTGGGGCTGAAATCTGGCACAGCTTATGACCTTGTTAAAAGGGGCTATTTTGAGACGACCTTGATTGATCGAAGAATTCGTATCATTACCAGCAGTTTTGAAGCCTGGTATCAAAAGCAAACTCATTATGTGAAAATCTCAGAAAGGAGCAATGAAAATGGCATCTATCGTGAAGCGTAAAAGCAAATATTCTGTGGTGTATGATTACACAGATGAAAACGGAAAACGCAGACAGCGTTGGGAAACCTTCAGCACAAATGCAGAAGCAAAAAAACGAAAAAAGCAAATTGAGTATGAGCAGGACTCTGGAACCTTCTTTATTCCTACGGCAAAGACCCTGAACGATCTGCTCGATGAATATATGTCCATCTATGGTGTAAATACCTGGGCAATGTCAACATATGAAAGCCGCCGTGGTCTGGCGAGAAACTACATAACTCCTATTATCGGAGATATGTTACTATCCGACATCACTCCAAGGATGATGGATAAGTATTACCGTGATCTGCTCTCTGTGAAAACGGTAAGCGTCAACAACCGCAAACCCACAAGCGAATATCTGACCCCGCATACAGTAAGAGAAATTCACAAGCTACTTCGCAGTGCCTTTAATCAGGCGGTGCGTTGGGAACTAATCAGCCGTAACCCTGTCCTGAATGCGACACTTCCCAAAGAAGAACATAAAGAACGGGATATATGGACTGCCGAAACGCTGAGCAAGGCTATGGAAGTCTGTGATGATCCTATCCTCTCCCTTGCCTTAAATCTGGCGTTCTCCTGCTCTTTACGCATTGGTGAAATGCTGGGCCTTACCTGGGACTGCATTGATATTGCACCACAGAGCATAGAAAATGGTTCAGCTTATATATTCGTCAACAAAGAGCTGCAACGGGTTACACGAGGTGCATTGGACGATTTGAGCGACAAAGGTGTTATTAAGAAGTTTCCACCTTGCATAGCCAGTACCCATACTGCTCTGGTCCTGAAAGAGCCTAAAACCAAAACCAGTATTCGCCGCGTGTACCTGCCGAAAACAGTTGCCTGTATGCTGGTAGAGAGAAAAAAAGAAATTGATGAGCTGATGGATCTGTTTGGAGATGAATACATCGACAATAACCTGGTCTTTTGCTCCAGCAATGGCCGTCCGATGGAAAGCCAGGTGATTAACCGTGCTTTCAATAAACTTATCAAAGAAAACGGACTGCCTCATGTTGTATTCCATTCTCTCCGTCACTCCAGTATCACCTACAAGCTGAAACTCAATGGTGGCGATATGAAATCCGTCCAGGGCGACTCTGGTCATGCTCAGGTAAAAATGGTTGCAGATGTCTACTCTCACATCATCGACGAGGATCGCTGCATAAACGCTCAGCGATTGGAGGAAGCATTTTACTCATCCAAGACTCCTGACCCTGTTGAAGATACAGAGCCTAAAACTGCGGATACTGCCGTCACTGAAAGTGATGAAAGTGATGCAGCGAAGATACTGGAACTGCTTAAAAATCCCGAAACTGCCGCACTGCTCAAGCAGCTGGCAAAAGCTTTATAAAGTCCCTCCCTCAGAAGAACGCCTCTCACTTTGTGAGAGGTTTTCTTCGTTTGAACCACTTTGCACAGTGACCAAACACTTTTTTTGTTAGCAAGGTTCTGAAAGCATTTTTGAGCGATGTTAGCAAATTCGCGATTTTGTTTGCAACTTCCTCTAATTTCTGCTAACAAATGTTTGCAAGTTCCTTTGGTAAAAATCGAACCTCTGACTTACCGCCTTTCTTAGCAAAAGGCCAAATCTCGTTAGCAAATGTTAGCAAACCAAGGTTTTTTGCAAAAAAGCCACAAAAGCCGCAGAAATAAGAAAAGCCGAAAACCCTGATAAATCAAAGGTTTTCGGCGTGTTTGCTGGCGTCCCTGGCGGGATTCGAACCCACGGCCTTTCGCTTAGGAGGCGAACGCTCTATCCTGCTGAGCTACAGAGACTTATATTAAATTGAGACTGGCAACGATCACTTTTCCCCGTAAGGCAGCTGGTAGAGCACAACCTTAGGAGGCGTGTGCTCTATCCAGCTGAGCTACTGAGACATTTATAAGTTTTATGCAATTTTCAAGGCTCAAAGGAATCGAACCATCTGCCGCTTAGGAGGGAGGCGCTTTATCCAGCTAAGCTACTGAGGCATATTATGTATTATCGTTGATTTTTCGAAATTCAACGTGCTTGGAAACGAATATGCAGAATGATTTTCACACCGAAGTGACCGACTGCTTTGCAACCGGGACGATGGTAAAGTTGTTGCATCAAAATTTGTTGGGAAAATCTCGATCCTCAGCCTTGCTTTTGATTAGAGCAATCACTTCTGCCCCCAAGGTATCAGGTTGACCGAATTCTTAGGAGGCTTGCGCTCTATCCAACTGAGCTACGGAGACGGATACCCTATTATAATACAGCATTTTGCGGATAAAATCAAGTTGAACCGGCGGGCAAAATGGTGTATGCTATAGAGGAAATGAAAATAGCCGCGGCAGGCTTTGCCGCGTGCGGAGGAGCTTATGGAAAAAGCAAAAGGGAAAAAGCTGTTTTACCGCCCGGCGGGCAAGCGCAAGGGGATGTATACGCCTACGCAGATCATCTGTGTGAGCTTTGTCATCGTGATCGCGCTGGGCACCTTTCTGCTCAGCCTGCCTGTTGCCAGCAAGCACGGGCGGCTGGATGTGCTGAATGCCATGTTCACCGCCACAAGCGCTACCTGCGTTACTGGTCTGATCGTGCGGGATACCTGGACCCAGTTCACCTACTTTGGGCAGGCGGTGATCCTGCTGCTCATTCAGGTGGGTGGTCTGGGGTTGGTCACCCTCACCAGCTTCTTCGCGCTGGCTATGCGGCGGCGCATGGGCTTCCGCGATCTGCGGCTGCTGGGAGAAAGCGTCTCAGCGGACGGATATGCGCAGGCCAAGGACGTGCTGAAGATTGTGGTGGGACTGGCTGGCCTGTTTGAAGGCATTGGCATTGTGCTGCTGATGTTCGCCTTTGTGCCGCAGTTCGGGCTGGAAGGCATCTGGGTGAGCGTGTTCACGGCCATCTCGGCTTTCTGTAACGCGGGCTTTGATCTGTTTGGCCGGTTCGGCCAGTATTCCTCACTGGCACCCTATGTGAACAATTACTATGTTCAGGCCGTTGTGATGTTCATGATCATCTCCGGCGGTCTGGGTTTCATGGTATGGGTGGAGATCGGTCAATACCGCAAAAAGCACCGGCTTTCCCTGCAGGCCAAGGTGGTGCTGAGCTTCTCGGTGATCCTGTGGCTCGGCGGCGCGGCGCTCATCGCGCTGATGGAGTGGAACAATCCTGCCAGCATGGGCGGGCTCTCTGTGCCCGGCAAGCTGATGGCGGCGCTGTTCCAGTCGGTGTCCACTCGTACTGCGGGCATGAATACCATCGACCTTGCGGCCTGCGGCCCCATCACCAAACTGCTGATGAGCGCGCTGCAGTTCATTGGTGCGGCACCCGGCTCTACCGGCGGCGGCGTGAAGGTGACTACGTTCGCTGTGATCATCCTGACGATCCGCAGTGTGGCTCAGGGCCGCGATGACTGTGTGATCGCAGAGCACCACATCGAGTCCAAGACGGTTTATCGTGCTTTGACCATTATCGTGCTCGGCGGGCTGGCGGCGGTTGGCTCGGCTGTGGTGGTGTACTACAACACTTCGGAGGCGGTATCGGTCATTGACGCTATTTTCGAGTCCTGCTCTGCCTTTGGCACAGTTGGCCTTTCGGTGGGCGTTACCGCTCAGCTGAACCGGGGCGCAAAGATCCTGTATATGCTGGTCATGTTCATGGGCCGTGTCGGCCCGGTGTCGCTGGCCATGAGCCTGACGGCAAAGCCGGATGACAACAAACGGAAGATCATGCCGGTGGGGCATATCAACGTTGGTTAAACGATTTTGAATGCCCTCCTAGAGTTGCGGCTCCCAGCATCCACTTCATGCCTTGAGCGGCATTCGTGTCTTGCTGGCCGCGGCCCCAACAACTCCTCCCTGCTTCTGCCGCAGGCAGCGGTCGTCGTCGTTGTACTCTGGGCATGTTCGGTGGAATTTGATTTTTATTTTTCGCATTTGTCACAGCCCCGACGCTTGTCAGGGCGAATCCCTTCCATCTGCTAACGCAGATCGCTCGCCTGCTTGAAAGCCCCACTGGGGCTTTCATTGCTACGCAACCGCAGGGCTGCTCCAAATGCATTTTCACGAGTGGAGTCGTAGAAATAAGCGTCAGAGTATAATAAAAGTGGGTGCTATCCGAAAATAGCACCCACTTTTTGTATATTGAAAAATAAAATTTACTCTGCGTACAATTTGATGATGTTCAGCAAGATCTCAGTGCAGCGGTCCATGCGCTCAGCGGTGATGCACTCGCATACGCCGTGGAAATTGAAGCCGCCGGTGCCCAGATTGGGGCAGGGCAGGCCTTTCCAGCTCAGCATGGCACCGTCGGTGCCGCCGCGCACCGGAATTTCCTCCGGTTCCAGCCCGGCCATGCGGGTGGCTTTGCGGGCGGTCTCTACTAAGTGGAAATGCGGCTTGATTTTTTCCAGCATGTTGCGGTAGCTGTCCTTGATCTCCACGGTCACGGTGCCTTCGCCGTACTTTCCGTTCAAAAATTCGGCAATATCCAGCATGTTGTCCTTCTTGAACTGCAGCTTTGCGGCATCGTGGTCGCGCAGGATGTAGCCCAGCTTTGCGGTGGTCACATCGCCGTACATCTGGCACAGGTGGTAGAAGCCCTGACGGCCCTCGGTGGTCTCCGGCCGGGCCGTGACGGGCAGAGCACCGTGGAACTCCATTGCTACGTTGGAAGCGTTGATCATGGTGTCCTTGGCGGTGCCCGGGTGCACCGAGAAGCCGCGGATGGTCACGGTGGCGGAAGCGGCGTTGAAGTTCTCGTACTCAATGGAACCGGCATCGCCGCCGTCCACCGTATAGGCAAAGTCGGCACCGAAGCCCGGAATATCGAACAGCTCTGCACCCTCGCCGATCTCTTCATCCGGAGTAAAGGCGATACACAGCTTGCCATGGGGCAGGCCTTTTTCCTGAATGGTTTCAACAGCGGTCAAAATTTCGGCAATACCGGCCTTATCGTCGGCACCCAGCAGGGTGGTACCGTCTGAGGTGATGAGGGTCTCGCCCTTCATGGAAGTAAGGAAGGGGAACACAGAGGGCTTCATCACCATGCCGGTGGCGGGCAGAGTTACGTCGCCGCCGTTGTAGTTTTCCCACACAACGGGCTGCACATTCTCACCGCTGGCATCGTCGGCAGTGTCCATGTGGGCGATCAGGCCCAGAGCGTGTTGATCCTCACAGCCGGGCGTGGCAGGCAGGGTGCCATAGACGTAGCAGTGCTCGTCCACATGGGCATTCTCCATGCCGAGGGCCTTCATCTCCTCCACCAGCTGGCGGGCAAGGTCAAACTCCCGTTCAGCGGAAGGGTGCGTACCGGAGTTTTCGTCCGAGGTGGTATGCACCCGGACATAATTCAAAAGCCGTTCATAAGCGCGCATAAGGCACACTCCTTTTATATTTCAGTGATGTATACTTCTCAGTTCTTTTATCATACCCTCTTTTCCGACAATTTACAACTGTTTTGCACGCATTCATATGGAAAGATGAATCCTCATTTTTAAGATGAACAAAATTCACGCAGTAAAATGCATCCATCTGTGCAGAACGTGTTACAATAGGTACAAAATAAGCCGGGAGGGAAGTTTTATGGCAACAAAAGTCTTTTTTTACACCCTGCGCCCCTACGATGAGCTGGGCATCGCGCAGCGGCTGGCACCGAAGCTGGATGTTGAGTTTGGCTCTACGCAGGAGTATCCCACGCTGGAAAATGCTGAACTGGCAAAGGGCTATGATGCCGTGTCGGTAACGCCTTGCGATATGAGCGCGCCTATGGTCAAGCGGTTTCACGAGCTGGGCGTAAAGTCCATCTGCTGCCGTTCCATCGGCTACGACCACGTAGACCGCGAGACGGCCCGGGAACTGGGCATGAAGGTGGCCAATGTGGATTATCCGCCAAACGGCGTTGCAAACTTTGCCATTATGCTGATGCTGATGAGCCTGCGCAAGGCAGGGCACATCCTCAAGCGCGGCGAAGCGCAGGACTACTCCCTGCAGGGAAAAATCGGCCGCGATATTTCCAACTGCACTGTGGGTGTGATCGGTACGGGCCGCATTGGCCGCACGGTGCTGCAGCATCTGTCCGGCTTTGGCTGCCGCCTGCTGGCCTACGACCTGTACCCCAACGACGAGGTAAAGAAGATCGCCGAGTATGTGCCGCTGGAGACCTTGCTGGCGGAGAGCGATGTCATCACTCTGCACACCAACGCTACGGAGGAGAATCACCATCTCATCGACACCAAAGCAATTGAGAGTATGAAGCCGGGCGTGACCATCATCAACACCGCCCGCGGCAAGCTGATCGACAGCGATGCACTGATCGCCGGGCTGGAAAGCGGAAAGATTGGCGCGGCGGGTCTGGACGTGCTGGAAAATGAGAACGGCCTGTACTATTATAATCGCATGGGCGATGTGATCCCGAACCCGGAGCTGGCGGCTCTGCGCAGCATGCCCAATGTGATCCTGACCGACCACACGGCTTTCTACACCCACGAGGATGTGGAGAGCATGGTGCGCGGTGTGCTGGAAAGCGCAGCTGCCTTTGAAAAAGGCCAGCCTACCCGGCATGATGTGACGGAAAAGTAAAAAATACCGGTGCGGCTTTTTGAACTGCACCGGTATTTTTGTGTCTGTAGAAAAATCAGCTCAGGTCTTCGCCGTTGGTGGCAATGACCTTTTTGTACCAGTAGAAAGACTTTTTGCGAAAGCGTTCCAGTGTACCAGAGCCGTCTTGGTTGCGGTCTACATACACAAAACCATACCGCTTACTAATCTCCGCAGAGGCTGCACTGACGCAGTCAATGGGGCCCCAGCTGGTATAGCCAAACACTTCTACGCCATCTGCAATCGCACGTTCCATTGCCTGAATGTGGCCCCGATGGAACAAGATGCGTGCATCATCTTCCACCGTCTGCGTGCCATCCTGCAGCATGACCAACTGCTCACGGGCGCCGATCCCATTTTCTGCTACGAAAAGCGGTTTGTGGAAATGCTCGTACAGATAGTTCAGGATATAACGCAGCCCCTCCGGATCAATTGGATAATCGTAGTCCGAAACCGGCACGAATGGATTTTTCAGCCCACGCATCACATTTCCGTTTGCCATCTGATACTTGCTTTCGTCTGCGGCCACCACTTTACTGCTGTAATAACTGAACGAGACAAAATCGACTGTATTCTGCAAGGCGATTCGGTCATCTTCGGTGATATTCAGCTGGACATGGTTTTCCTTCCAGAGACGCTGTGCATAGTAGGGATAGCTGCCGGTACAATGCATTGTGATGAAGTAATCCAGCTCCTGCTGTGAGAGCATGGCTGACATCACATCATCCGGATTGCAGGTCATTGGATAACGCGGTGCCGAAGCTGCCATGCAGCCGATTTTCAGGGTGGCGTCCAGCTGGTGTGCAAACTGCGTCACAAGTGCACTGGCCACCAGCTGATGGTGGGCAGCCTGGTATTTGTCCTGTGCGGTAAGCTTGGATTTTGGTGTCATCACACCGGCCCCCAACAACGGCGAAATCAGGGTCACATTGATTTCGTTGAAGGTCAGCCAGTATTTTACACGGTCATGGTAACGGGTCAGTACTGTCTTGGCATAGCGCACAAAGTATTCGATTGCTTCACGAGAACGGAACCCATCCAGTCTGCGGCACAGCTCCAGTGGCATCTCATAATGGGAAAGTGTGATTAGCGGCTGGATGCCGTATTTCAGGCACTCATCGATTACCTGATCATAGAACGCAAGGCCTGTTTCATTGGGCTCCTGTTCAAAACCAGTAGGATAAATACGGCTCCACGCAATGGAAAAACGGAACACCTTAAATCCCATTTCGGCCAGAAGCGCAATATCTTCCTTGTAGCGATGATAAAAATCCGTACCCAGCAGTTTGAGATTGTCCGGCGTAGGTGCTTCCGTCACCGGACCTTGTACGCCGTGCGGCATGACATCCTGCTGGCTTAGGCCCTTGCCATCTTCCAGATAAGCACCCTCACACTGGTTTGCTGCCAAAGCACCGCCCCATAAAAAATCTTTCGGAAAACTCATATTTTACTTCTCCTGAACCGGATCCTTAAAGGTAATATAGGAAAGGATGAAAGCACTGACCATGGCGATTGCAACAGCGATGCACATATTGATAAACGAGTTATCCTCGCCAAGGTAGACAGCAAGTGCAAAAATGGTAGAAGTACCGTAGGCCCACTGCTTAACATGCATCAGGCCTGCAAACAGTCCGCCAAGAGCGCCGCCTGCCATTGCACAGTACAGGGGTGTTTTATACTTCAGGCCAATGCCATACAGGGTGGGTTCAGTAATACCGCACAGCGCGGTAACACCAACGGTGGAAGCCAGACTCTTGATCTCGGGGTTCTTGCTCTTCAGGGCAACGCCAAAGGTTGCAGCGGACTGTGCCATGTTGCTGCAGACCATGCCGGGAGCCAGAATAGTAGCGTAACCCAGCGTAGCACGCTGAATGCTCTGTGCACTGCCCAGTGCATAGTGCATGCCGGTCATGACCAGCAACGGGCACAAGCCGCCGACCAGCGTGGGACACAGCCAGCTTGCATAAACATCCAGTGCGGTGAATCCCTTTGCCAGATAGGTGCCGATAATGGAGCCCAGAGGGCCAAGCACAACGTAACCGACCGGGACCGTAATCAGAACAGTGATCATGGGGACAAAGAAAACTTTGATTGCTTTTGGCGTTTTCTTTTCAAAGAATCTTTCAACGATGGACTGGAAGTAGACGATCAGAATAATGGGTACAACACTGGAAGTATAGCTTGCCAATGTGACTGGCAGGAAACCGAACAACTTGACTGCTTCACCTGCGGTGCGCAGCGCAATATAATTGGGGTGCACCAGCATTGCGGCAAAGATCAAAGACAGATATGGGTTGCACTTAAACTTCTTGCCCGCAGAGAATGCCAGAAAGAAGGGCATATAATAGAAAACGCCGTCAGCCACCAGATAGAACAGTTGGTAGGTCTGGGAATCCGAGCTGATCACGCCGAACTGGGTCAGAATGGACAGGATGGCCTTGATCATACCGGCACCAGCCAGAGGTCCAATCATCGGCATAACGATGCTTGCCATCGTATCGACCAGGCGGGAGAAGATATTCTTCTTTGCCCCGTCCTCGGCTTCGGCCTCGGCATCTGTAACCGCCGGCTCGCTCTTGACGCCAGTCGTTCTGATCAGTTCATCATAAACTTCGTTCACATTGGGGCCGATAATGACCTGAAACTGCCCTGCCTTGTAAACGCAGCCTGCCACGCCATCGATTTTTTTTACTTCTTCAATATCTGCTTTTTTCACATCAATCAGGCGGAAACGCAGGCGGGTGATGCAGTGCGTTGCGGACGAGACATTTTCCTTGCCGCCAACTGCGCGCAGGATCTCGTTGATAAGTTTTTCGTTGTTCGCCATGAAGGGAACCTCCTCTTTTCTTTCCGGCTCCCCGAATGTGACCGTAAGGCGGCCGCGGCGCAGGGCGGCGGATGCAACATCCGGCAGCTTTGCCACAGCGTTTTCATCGGCCAGACCGGCGTCCTTCAGGGTGATATAGAGCATATCGTCCTGAAACTCGCACAGGCTGGTGTTTTCTTTTCCGCCGACCAGCGGAAAAAGCTTTTCCAGAAACTTCTCACGATCCATAGGGGAAACCTCCGTTTGTGGATAACTCTATCTGAATCTGGCCCGGACGCGCGCATCTCCGGAGCCGGAAACATTCAAAAAATCAATCGCTTTCGCGGTTCTGCACACGGTAGATGTGCAGCATCAGGTACAGCACTTCATCACGGCTGCAATGCCAGCCGTGGCGCTGCTCAATATTCTGTGCCACGGTGCAGGCACAATGATAGACGGCGGGGTATTCGCGGGAAAGCTCGTCCAGCATCTTCCCGCTGCCCTGTTCCATGGCTGCCCCGGCGGAAAGCCGCCGCACCAGAAACTGGATGTGCATGGCAAACCGGGCATAGTTGTAGCTTTCGCGATCTAGCACAATGCCAAGCTCCTGCTCGACGGAGGCCGTCACTTTGTCCAGAACTTCCACGGCGGTCAGGGTGCTGGACAGGTCACTGCCTTCCAGCTCGGCATTGACGATATGCAGCGCAATGTTTACGGCCTCGGCGCGGGGCAGGGAAGAACCGGTACGCAGACGCACGGTCTCCAGTGCCCGCAGGCCCAGCTCGTATTCATGGGGATACAGATGCTGCACGTCGTAATGCAGCGGAGCTGCCATCCGGATGCCCTGCTTTTCCCGCTGCTGTGCAAAGGCGATGTGGTCGGCCAGCGTGAAGGGCAGGTTGGGGTTCAGCTCGGTGTGCAGGGTGATCTCGGCCTGCTCGGTAATATCTGCCGCTGCCAGAAGCGCTTCTTCCGGCAGGCTGGCCAGCATTTCATAATACTGCGGGTCTACGTCGTAAAACGTGCGGTAGACCACAGAAAGATCGGTCAGCTCATAGGGCATCGGATGGAAGCCTACCCCGCGGCCCAGAACGACCATCTCACGGCCGCGATTATCCTGCGCCACGGCAGCGTTGTTGTTGATCTTACGCAGCAGCTTCATGGACAGCTTCCTCCCGACAGAATGTTGAAAAATACGCAATAAAAAGAAAAAACCTCCGAAAGCATCTACCTGTGCAGAACCGATAACACACCCATAGTGTCTTTCGGTTAACTGCCAGTAGCGCCTCCCGAGGAGTAACGACTGGTTTAATTGTCTGCAAATATCTTACCAGAACAGACAGAGAAAATCCATTCGCGATTTCGACAAAAGATATTCTGAAAAATCAGACGGGTTACCCAAACGTTGGATACAATAAACCCCTGCCGACAGGAGAAATGCCATCGGCAGGGGGAAAGCATACTATTTGAAGAAAAATCAGCCCAGACTGATGCCCATGCGGCGGGCAACGGTGAGCAGATCGCAGTTCTCCGGCACATTGCGGGTCTTGCCTGCAATGTCGGCCAGACGGTTCTCGGTGACATGGCGATTCACCATGGCAACGGTCACGCCGTAGCGCTCGATCTCCACCAGCTTTGCGGCATAGCTGCCGAACTGGGTGGCCAGAACACGGTCGTAGGCACTGGGGCTGCCGCCGCGCTGCATGTGGCCCGGGATGCACACACGGGTCTCCATGCCGGTTTTTTTCTGTACGGCCTGTGCAATGCGGTTGGTGGCGGTGGTGCCAAAGCCTGCCTCGGCGCGTTTTGCCATCCATTCCTTGCGCTTCATGCCGGCTTCCTCGCAGTTGATGGCACCCTCGGCCACGGCGATGATGGAGAAGTTGGAACCCTTCTTTGCGCGGCGTTCCACGGCAGAACACACACGGTCAATATCATAGGGCTGTTCCGGCAGCAGAATAATATCTGCACCGCCGGCAATGCCGGAGTACAGCGTCAGCCAGCCTGCCTTGTTGCCCATGATCTCAATGCACATCACGCGGCTGTGGCTGCCTGCGGTGGTGTGGATGCGGTCGATCACATCGGTGGCAATGTCCACGGCGGTGTGGAAACCGAAGGTTACGTCGGTACCATAGATATCGTTATCAATGGTCTTGGGCAGGCCGATGATGTTCAGACCCTCCTGCGAGAGCAGGTTTGCGGTTTTGTGGGTGCCATTGCCGCCCAGGCACAGCAGGCAGTCCAGCTTGGCTTCCTTGTAGGTCTTTTTCATGGCGGCAACTTTATCAATGTTGTCGTCCTCCACCACACGCATCATCTTAAAAGGCGTGCGCTTGGTGCCCAGAATGGTGCCGCCCAGCGTCAGGATGCCGCGGAAATCGTCCTCGCACATCTCCTTGTAGTCGCCGTTGATCAGGCCGCTGTATCCGTTCAGGATGCCAATGATCTCCACGTTATCGCCCATGCGGGCATACAGTGCTTTTGCTACGCCGCGGATGGTGGCGTTCAGACCCGGACAGTCGCCGCCGGAGGTCAGGATTCCAACACGTTTTTTCATTCAAAAGCCCTCTTTCATTTGGTATTCAGCGCCGCGCGTTCTGCCTTTTAAAGTCAGTCTGCCCGGAGACCTACCTGTTTATAGTATAAGATTATTCCGGATGGGGGCCGCTGTCAAGAGAAGCGCAGAAAATTTACACGCTTCCACGGTGCATTTCTGCGGGCAGGAGAACAGCGGGAAAACTTTTGCAGAAAAAATAAAAAAATGGTTGACAAGCGCGGGCCTTTTGAGTATAATATCCCTTGTCAGCAGCGCACGGCGCGGCAGACAAACAGAATAATGGGGATTTGCATAGTGGTAGTGCGGTAGACTCTGACTCTACTTGTGGGAGTTCGATTCTCTCATCCCCAACCAGACCGCAGCCCAATCGGCTGCGGTATTTTCGGGGCATAGCGCAGTTGGTAGCGCGCCTCGTTCGGGACGAGGAGGCCGTGGGTTCAAATCCCGCTGCTCCGACCAAAAAAAGCAGACACACATTCGTGTGTCTGCTTTTTTGTTTGTCGGAGCCGGGATTTGAACAGGGCGGCGGCATGAAATGCCGTAAACAAAGCCATAGCATGGCTTTGCTTAGCCCGCGGGTCCCACCCGGTAGGAAAGTCTACCCAGGGAGAAGTCGTAACACATTCGTGTACTGGTCTTTTTTCGTCTTCACAGCGGGATTTGAAAGAGCACGGGCCGCGCCGCAGGCGGGGCAATCAAAAGCCCGGTGGGCTTTTAATTAGTGCGAGGGTCCCACCCGGTAGGAACGTCTACAGGGGTGCATGCTGCAGGAGCAGCGGGATTTGAACAGGGCGGCGGCATAATCGTCCTTCAGGTAAGGGTAACCGACCGTTTTGGAGAGGAAGCCGGTGCCGCCGCCAAGGATGAGATGCGGGGTGTCCGGAATGTTTGCGACGGGGTGGCCCTGCGGGAAGTGCGACAGGAAGGCATCCTGATAAAAGCGGCTGAACTCGGCGATGGCTTCCAGCAGGGAAAAGGCGTCGGCCTGCTGCAGGTACTCGCTGACGCAGGCCGCCAGAGCCGCCGTCAGCTTGAGCTGGTCGTAGAGGGAAATGTCCCGGTCCTTTTCCCGCGCGGTGCTGGCAGGCAGGGCGCTGCACGGGGATTCCAGCAGGCCCAGCAGCGCGTTTGCCTGCGCCGGGCTGAACTGTTCTATTTAGAAAAATTTGATTCCCTTGACCAGCTGGAAAAGGCTATTGTTGAGTACATCGACTATTATAATAATCGCCGAATCAAATTAAAACTAAACGGCCTGAGCCCTGTGCCGTACAGGATTCAGACCGTTGGGGCCGCTTAATTTGATTTTTGTCTAACTTTTGGGGTTCATTTCAAAAAGTATGCCGCTTTTTTGTGGTGCGAACCGCGCAGGAGGTGCGCGTGAAAAACATGAAATTTTGAGATCTTGCACCGAAAATTCCAACTGCGGCTGCTCCGGCGGGTCTGGCCGCTGGGGGTGCTGCTGGCGACGCTCCTGCTGGCAGTTCCGGCGTGCTGGGGCATATGGAGCAGCCGGGTGTATCTGACCGCAGCGGCACCCCTGCAGACGCAGGCAGAAACGACGGCACAGCTTCACGAAAAGAAATTCCTGCCCGGCTTTGCGGAGGATGCCTGGGAAACGGCGTCTCTGGACAGCAAGACCGAACTGGCAAAGCAGCTGGCCGCCTATGAGCTTGCCATGCTGGGGGTGCCGGACGGGACAGAGATCACGGTCCAGCCGCTCGACGAGGACCGGTTGGGCTACTACAGCGCTGCTTCCCGGCAAATCGTGCTCTCCCGGTCTGTGCTGGAAAGCGGGACTGCCCAGGAGACCATGGACACCATCGCCCACGAGGCGTTTCATGTACAGCAGGCTTATGTGGTGGAAAACATCGACTGGGACGATGCCGCGACCCAGGCGGCCTACTACGACCAGGCCAGACGATGGCTGCGGAACTATCAGAATGGGTACGTCTCGGGCGAGGAGGACATCCTGAGCTATTACTTCCAGCCGGTGGAGGTCGATGCCAGAGCCTATGCAGCGGAAGAGACCGAGCGCCTGCAGGGGCTGATCGACAAAGAGCTGCAGAAAGAGACCTGACAAGAAAAGCAGAGCATCCCGCAGAAGGGGAGCGCTCTGCTTTTTCAATATTCCCGAAACGCCGGTTCTGCGGTATAATGGAGCCGGATGGACCGGCCTGCCGTGTCGGACGCGGACCGGAAACGAAAGGAGCTCTTTTTTATGGAAAAAACGCTGCGCAGCTGCGCGGATCAGATCGTGGAAGCCAGCATCCGGGCGGTTCTGCCGGACGAGGCCGTCCGCCGTGCGCTGAAGGATTTTCACCCGGAAGGGCGCACGGTGCTGGTGGCCGCCGGAAAAGCCGCATGGCAGATGGCACATGCTGCCGTTGCCGTGCTGGGGCATGTGGACGGCGGTGTGGTCGTGACCAAATACGACCATGTAAAAGGGAAGATCCCCGGTGTGACCTGCTGCGAGGCAGGCCACCCGGTGCCGGATGCCAACAGCTTTGCCGCCACCCAGAAGGCGCTGGAGCTGGTGCAGGGCCTGCAGCCAGAGGACACGGTGCTGTTCCTGCTTTCGGGCGGCGGAAGTGCACTGTTTGAAAAGCCGCTCATCCCTGCAGAGGAGCTGCAGGACATTACGTCCCAGCTGCTGGCCAGCGGCGCGGACATCGTGGAGATGAACACCATCCGCAAGCGTCTGTCCGGCGTCAAGGGCGGGCGGTTCGCGCAGGCTTGCGCCCCGGCACAGGTGTTCAGCATCGTCCTCAGCGACATTCTGGGCGACCCGCTGGATATGATCGCCAGCGGCCCGGCGGTGCCGGACACCTCCACCTGCGGGCAGGCGATCGCCATTGCTGAGAAATATCACCTGCGCCTGTCGACCACGGCACAGGAGCTGCTGCGGCAGGAGACCCCCAAGGCTCTGACCAACGTGACCACCCGCATCACCGGCAGTGTGCGGGAGCTGTGCACGGCGGCCGCTGCGGCCTGCCGTGCACTGGGGTATGAGCCGGTGCTTCTCACCGACCGGCTCTGCTGCGAGGCGCGGGAGGCGGGCAGCTTCCTTGGTTCGGTGGTCCGCACCCATGCGGGCGGAGGCCGGAAGCTGGCTTACATTGCAGGCGGCGAGACCGTGGTGCACCTGACCGGCAAGGGCCTGGGCGGGCGCAACCAGGAGCTGGCCCTTGCGGCGGCTCCTGCGCTGGCCGGGCTGAAACACTGCTGTGTGTTCTCGGTGGGCAGCGACGGCACCGACGGCCCCACCGATGCCGCCGGCGGCTATGTGGACGGCGAGACGGAAGCCGCCCTTCGCGCAGCCGGGCGGGACGTGTACCGCACCCTCGCCGACAACGACGCCTACCATGCTTTGCAGGCGGTGGGCGGGCTGATCCGCACGGGCGCTACCGGCACGAACGTCAACGACGTGGCCGTGGCGCTGGTGGAGTGAACACCGGGGTCACGCCTGGTTCCGCAGGGGCGGCTCCGGCAGAGGTGCTCCTCCATGCAGGGAACATCATACAGACCGCCCGGTTGCATGCAGGGCCCCTTTGCCGAGGGCAAAAACGACTTCTTCAACACGCCGCTGCTCAAGGAGATCGGTGCCAAGCGCGCAGAGCAGGCCCAGCAGTAAGCCCGCTGAACATTCCCGCATAAAACTAGCCGCCCGGTTCCGTAACAGGAGCCGGGCGGCCTTGGTCATTTCTGTTTGCGTTTTCTGCCGGAGGCCAGCAGGCCGATGAGCAAAAGCAGCAGCAGCGGCACGGCCAGCAGCGGCGCAATGAGGATGGGCTCAATGCGGGTGGCGTCAGCCGAAACGCGGATGCGCTTGAGGTTCTCCGGGGCGGTGACACGGTGACCGCGCACCAGCAGCCGGTGGGTGTTGATGCCGTAGGGGGTGCAGGTCATCAGGGTGACGTAGTCCTTGCCGTCCACCACCTTCAGTTCGTCCACCTCGGTGGGCAGCACGATGGAGATCTTGTCCACCTCGTAGGTCAGCTCCCGGTCCAGCACGGTGATGGTGAAGGTGTCGCCCACCTCCAGTCGGTCCAGATGGGTGAACAGCTTGGCGCTGGGCAGGCCCCGGTGGGCCGAGATCACGGCGTGGGTGCTTTCGCCGCCCACCGGCAGGCTGGTGCCTTCCAGATGGCCTGCCGCCACCTGCAGCACGGCGTCGCTGGTGCCGTGATAGATGGGCAGCTCCACCCCGATGCGGGGAATGGTGATGTAGCCCATAATGCCGGTGCCGGTCACGTCCAGCGTGGTGCTGTAGGTGGAAAAGCGGTCGGCGTGGTACAGGGCATCCGGGTCGGCGGCGATCTTTTGATTAAAGACGTCGGCGGCATCAAAATAGGCCGTGTAGTCGGCGTCGGACAGGCCGTCCACCTGTTGGGCGTAGCTGTTGACAACCCTGGTCTGGTTGCGCTGGTTGATGTAATCGCTGATGGTAGGGTAGAGCATCACCGCAAGGCCCACAAAGAAAATGAGGACGAGCAGGATGGTGCCGGAGTGCTTTTTCATGGCAAGGCCCTCTGTGCTGTGAAAAAGGAGCGGAGGCGAGTTGGTCGCCCCCGCTCCGGGTGTTTTCAGGGATGGTTGCTTAGTTTTTGTGCTCCATGCGCTTCTTGGTGACCAGCAGCACGACTGCTGCCACCATCAGGCCGCCGCCGATGACATAGAACAGGGTGGTGCCCATGCCGCCGGTGCTGGGCAGCACAGTGCCAGCGTTGTTCTTGACCACAACGCCGCCATTGCCCTCGGCCCAGGTGGTGGCACCAGTCTCCAGAGTGGCGTTCTGAGAACCCTCGCTGAGCTTGACTTCCTGACGCTCGGTGAGCTTGTTGTAGCCATCAGGAGCAAGGGTCTCATCCAGCCAGTAGTTGACCTTGTTCAGGCCGGAGATGTGGACCTTGCCGTTGACTACGATGGTATCGGTAACATTCTCGCCGTTCTCGGTGTCCAGAGCCACACGGTAACTGCCGTCCGCATTTTTCACAAACCGAAGGGCTGTATCGCTGGTTTTGGTTTCGTACAGCTTGAACTTAGCACCGTTCAGCAGGGTGTGGGTGCCGTCCTCGTTTGCCGTGCCGTCCACCTTCACCAGGTCGAACTGGTAGGACTTGGTGGTGACCTTGCTGGGAACAGTGTTCTGATGATTGCCGTAGCCCAGCTTGACCTCGTTGGTGTTGCCATCGCCATCAATGACAGCATCCTTATTCAGGGTGGCATTGTAGGTCACCATGATAGTGGTACCCTTAGTGAGAGTGCTGACGTAGGTTTCAGGAAGCACCAGAGTGAAGCCGTTGGTGGTAGGGGTGAGTGTATAATCGGTGGTCACAACATCATTGGCGGTAACCTTGAGGGAACCGCTATTGAAGGTCAGGCCCGTGCTCATGGTATCGTAGACAGTGTACGTCTGAGCACCGTCAGCAACCTTGATCTCGACCTTGTACTCTACGGTATCACCGATCTTGGCGTTGTTTTTGTCGCCCCAGTCACCGGTGCTTGTCTGGACTTCCTTCTTGATCTCCGGCTTTTCGTTCTTTTCCTTGATGGTGGCATTGGGATTGGTGGTATTCAGACCGCACAGAGCACCCAGAGAGCTGTCCACCAGGTAGTAGCCCAGGTCCAGGTTAGAGAAGGTGACGGTATCACCAGTTGCGGTTTCCTTAGTGCCAGAGATCTTCTTATCAGCTGCCCAGGCCAGAGCTGCCTTAGCAAATGCGGCAACAGTGGTGGAATCGTTTTCGTCAGCAGCCGTCCAAGTGGGGTGGTTCTGGCCGTCCAGGGTGATGTAGTTTCCACCGGCACCCGTCTTGAAGAAACCCTCCCAATCCGATTCTACGGTGTAGGAATAGGTCTTGCTTTCAGCGTTGTAGCTGTCCAGCTTGAACATGCGGTAGATGGTGTAGGTCTCACCACTTACAGTGCCGTCGATGGTGATGGAACCTTTGGTGGCATTGGTCTCTGCAAAAGCAGGCACGGCCATAGCCAGCACCAAGGCTGCTGCCAGCAGGGCAGCAAACAGTTTTTTGAACGTCTTTTTCATGAGGGGATGATTCGCTCCTTTCCAGATGGGGAAATTTATGCACACAACATTGCTTCGGAGGCGGGACACATTCGCCCGCTCCGCAGGCACAAATCAGAATACCGCAAGGCGGTTCAGCGGCCAGATGCGCAGGAACACCCGCCCCACGACCTGGCTTTTTTCCACGCAGCCGATCACGCTGCTGCGGCTGTCGATGGACACCGAGCGGTGGTCGCCCAGCACAAAATACCGGTTCTCCGGCACCTGATAGGGGAACCGGATGTCACATTCGCCCAGTGCCAGCTCGTCCACATAAGGCTCGTCCAGCACAGTGCCGTTCACGGTCACATGGCCGTCCTCGTCCATGGAGATCACGTCACCGGGCTGGCCGATCACACGCTTGAGCAGGAGCTTGTTCTGCCAATAAAAGCCGCACAGGTCGCCGGTTTTCATGCTGTCGGACTTGACCAGCAGCAGAATGTCCTTATCTTCCAGCGTGGGGTTCATGCTGTCGCCGGACACCTGCAGCACCGGCAGGAACAGGGTGGCCAGCAGCACGGCCACAGCGGCCACCACCACCAGCGCATAAATGGTGCTGCGCAGTACCCGTCCGTACCGGCTGAGGTAGGCCAGACGGTCGCGCTCGGCCTTTACCTCCTCTGTGGAGGGGATGGCCGTAAATTTGATCTCGGTTGATTTCATTTTACCTTGCCTTCTTCCGGCAGGATATCGGTGTCGCAGCGGCTGCGCAGCAGCTCACGGGTGCTCTGCTCAAAAGCAGCCCGCCGTGCCGCGATCTCCTGTTCCGTTTTGGCCCGCAAGGCGGCACAGTCGGCCTCTGTCTGGGCACGCTTGTGCTCTGCCGCCTCGGTCAGGACGTCACATTCCCGCTTGGTCTGTGCCTTCAGCTGTTCCGCCTCGGCCCGGGCCTGTGCCAGGATCTGGTCCGCCTCGGCTTTTGCCTGCGCCTGCAGGGCGTCCCGATCGACCGACCGCACCGAAGCCAGATAGTCATCGGCGGCTGCCTGCGCAGCCTCAAACACATGGTTCAGTTCCAGAGCGGCCTGTGCAATGGACCCGGCACTGTCCAGATGGATCTGCCGCTGTTCCAGTTTGGCGGTCAGATCTGCATTTTCGGCTTTGAGCTGATCTTCGCTCTGCTTGAGCGCAAAGATGATCTCGACCAGTTCAGTGCGACGCATATGCCGCAGTTCACGGTCTGCCATAACGGCACCTCCGTATCAAAAGCGTTGCAGGGCCGGTACGGGCCCTGCTGCGCGAAAAAGCGATTTTCGTACAGAAATTCGTCAAAACTCCGAACATCCACACATACAGCATTTTACCAGACGAAATGCAACAAAACCATAACAAAAATGGCGTTGCAGTGGGTTTTCAAAAAATATTTTTTGAAAATCGCGCACAAAATCCTCAGGCTGCGCAAAAAGAGCACCCTGCGCGGAAAACAGGGTGCTCTTTTTACGGCAGAATGTTTACTTCTTGATGAAACCGCCCAGCAGATTGTTCAGCTCAACGACGGACTTGTAGATCACATTGATGTTGTTGATAATGGAACTTGCACCGGAGAAGATGCGGGCCAGCTGGTTAAAGACCTGACCAACGTTCAGGAATGCCTTGTAAGCGTCGCTGTCGGCAATGGTGGCACCGCCGTCCAGATAGGTCATCTCGTTTTCGTCGATCACGGCATAGCAGGCGGGCAGTTTCATTTCGGTCATCATAATGGGAATTCCTTTCTTTCGTAAAATCAGCGCATGTTTTTCCAAAATGTAAAAATCAGACGGCGGCCACGACCACCAGCGTGACCAGAATGCCGGCCACCAGCAGGGTGCCCAGATGCTTCTGCAGGGCAGGACCGCCGGTCATGGGCAGGGTAGGGGGCGTGGGCCTGGCGGAGCTGGACTTTGCGGTCCACTGGGCGTAGATGGTGGTGTCACCGGTGAACACGGTAGCGGTGGTGATCCGGCTGCCGCCCACCGGCTCGGTGTACCAGCCGTTGAAGGTGTAGCCGTCCATCGTGGGAGACTCCGGCAGGGTGGTCAGTTTGCCGTCCAGATTGGTGGTGACCACCACGGTGGAGCTCACACCGCCGCAGGCGTCCAGACCGATGGTATAAAAGGCGTCCTCTTTATTTCCTGCGGAAAAGGCGGCAGGCACTGCCGCACACAGCAGGCTGAGCAAGACCAGACAGAGTGTCAATGCTCGGAAGATTTTTTTCATAAAATTCCTCACTTTCCCGGGAGTAACCGTGCCCCGCAGCGCTTGCGGTGCCTGCCCGGCGGGGGCGGCATTCCGGCACGGCCTTGAATGGCTGCGCACCCACAGCGTACCACAACCGCAACAGTTTGGCAAGGTTTTTCAGCGAATCCCCAAAAATTTTTCAGGAAAGAAGATCTGCCTCCGCGCGGAAGAAAACATGCCGGTGCCTCTTGTGAAAATCCGGAAAATATGATATACTGTTTTGCACGATGCGCCATCGCCAAGCGGTAAGGCAGGGGACTTTGACTCCCCCATCGTAGGTTCGACTCCTGCTGGCGCAACCAAACGCCCCGGAAGCTGGAAGGCTTCCGGGGCGTTTTTTGCTTATTCGAGATCCGGTCAGCGGCGGTGGATCTTCCGGGTGGGGCGGCGGTGGTTCCAGCGGTTGAGCAGCAGCCAAAGCCCGTAGATGGCGGCGCTGAGCACGCTCAGCACGATGACCACCTTCAGGTACAGACTGCCCAGAAATTCGCGGATTTTGGCCACGGTGAGCAGCAGGGCGTTCTGGTCCACATCCTGCCCGGCGATCAGGTTCACCACGCCGATGGTCTCGCCCGCCAGCTTCAGCTCCACGGTGCCCACCACGTCGCCCTGCCGGATGGGCGCACAGACGTAGTCCGGCAGGTGGAAATACTTCTGGGTCACGCTGCCGTCACCGGTGGAGGGCAGCAGAGTCATCATGCTGTCGGCCGGATACAGCTGCAGGGTGTCGGTGTCGGCGGAATACTTCACCGGGATCTCGGCCAGCGCCAGGTCGGTGTCCAGTGCGGCCTGGATGGAAAAGGTGTCGAACACCCAGTCGATCAGCCGCACCGTCTCATACAGGGCCGGGCGGCGGTTGGCGTAGCCGAGGGTGTCGCAGGTGTCGGGGCTTTGCATCACACAGAAGATATAGGTGGCACCGTCCTGATTGGCCCAGGAAACGTAACTCTGGTTTCCGCTGTCCTTCTTGTAAGCGGTCACGTCGCACATGCCGCCCTGCATGGCGCTGCGGTAGTAATTGCCGCCGCTGCTTTTGCTCAGGGCTGCATTCTGGCTGACCAGCACCGACGGAGACCGGTGCTTCTCCTTGGCCGGCATGGTAAAGGTGGGCACGCCGGAGATCTGCACAAAGGCGTCAAAGCTCATCAGGTAGCGCAGGATCAGGTACATGTCCACAGCGCATGTCACGTTGCCGCTGTCGATGCCGCAGGCGTCCGTCCAGGTGCTGTTCGTGGTGCCGATGCGCTGAGACAGGGCGTTCATCTGGCTCACCCAGCCGTCCAGATCCCCGCCCGACAGGGTATAGGCAAGGCCCATGGCGGCTTCGTTGGCGTTGCGGGTGACCATGGCGTACAGTGCTTCGCGGTAAGTGAAAGTCTCGTTGGAGCGCATGTCGGCGTTGCTGGTGTTGTGCACATAGTCCGAGATGGCAAACGGCATCTGGAAGGTGTTGTCCAGCTGGTCAGCATAGTTGGTCAGCACCAGTGCGATGGTCATATACTTGGTCAGGCCCCCGGCGGAGACCTGTTTGGTGCTGTCCTTTTCGTAGACGATGATGTTGGTGTCGGTGTTCACGATGTAGGCGCTCTGGGCCTGCACCTGATAGACGGGGGAGGGGTCGAACATGGCACCCGCCGGCAGCACCAGGCAGCTGAGCAGGAGTGCAAACGACAGGATCAGTGCAAAAATACGTTTCATGTGGACAATTCCTTCAAAAAGCGATAAACTATACGAAACAATGCGCACCGGCAGCGGTACGCAGAAAACACAAATGGAACAGCAGACGCTGTATACTTTATAATAACAGGTTTGCCGGGACGTGACAAGGGCTTTGCGGCTTTTGGCTGCGGTTTTGCACGCTCCGGCACAGGAGGACGGGAATGGTATATCTGACAGGCGACACCCACGGCGATCTGGACCGGTTCCGGCACGGGCGGCTGCGCTGGCTGGGCAAACGGGACATCGTGGTGGTGCTGGGCGATTTCGGCTTTGTGTGGGACGGCAGCGCAGAAGAACAGAAAAAGCTGGACTGGCTGCGAAAGCGGCCGTATACCCTGCTGTTTCTGGACGGTTCCCACGAAAATTACGACCTGCTGGCCCAATATCCGGAAACGGAGCGGTTCGGCGGCCGGGTGCAGAGCCTGGGCGGCAATGTCTACCATGTGTGCCGCGGCAGCGTGCTGGAGCTGGAGGGCAAAAAGTACCTGTGCTTCGGCGGGGCCGAAAGCCCGGACCGGGAGGAACGGGAGCCGGGCGTGAACTGGTGGAAGCAGGAGATGCCTTCCGATGAAGAATATGCGGCCTGCGAGCAGAACCTGGAAGCCTGCGGCTATCAGGTGGATTATGTGCTCACCCACGACGCGCCAAGCAGATTCCTGGATTTTACGGTGCTGGCCAGCGGCGAGACCAACCAGCTGCACCAGTTCCTGGACAAAATTCTGTTGAAGCTGACCTATGAAAAATGGTTTTTCGGCTGTTATCACCGGGATGTGCAGCTGTCCACCAAGAGCCGCTGCGTGTTCTGCGACGTGATCCCCATGGGGGACCGGCACGCAAAGCGGCTGTTTCGCCGATAGGAGGTATAAAATGCAGGTCACAGTAAAACTTGCCACCCGGGAGGGCGCTGCCCATATCAGCGGCATTCTGGCGGGCTTTACCCTGCTGGCAAAGCGCGGGGAACTGACTTTGCGGGTGTTGGACGCGCGGCAGGGCAGCCCCATTGCCCGGGAGGCGCTGCTGGAAACTGAAATTGACGGCCGCACGGTGGTGTTTGATCTGATGGACGGCTACTTCTACAACGACCCGGCGGCGGTGCAGGCGCTGTTCAGCCGGGCAGATGTGGTGTTCAAGCGCTCCTTTTCGGCTGAGAAGAACCGGCAGTTCCACCGGCAGTTCCCAGGAGATATCTCCGCAAAGCTGCGGCCGCTGGGTCTGAACTACTACGTTACCTGTCCGGGTTCGCCGTTGGATGCGGAGCGCAGCGCAAAGAGCCGCCTGAAGCAGTGGGCACTTTCCACCCGCTGCTATCCGCAGGACTTTGAAGCCCGGCTGACCCGGGTGCGCAAAAAGCCGCGCATCCTCTTTCTCACCCGTCTGTGGGACCCAGAGGAGCCGGCGGTGCAGCAATATCCGGACTTACAGGCAGAGTGGCGGCAGGTGAACGCAGACCGCATCGAGCTGCTGCACCGGCTGCAAAGCGCCTTCCCGGCGCAGTTCACCGGCGGCGTATCCGACAACACCTGTGCCCGGCGGCAGTGCCCGGAACTGATCGTGCCGGACATGCTGACCGGCAAGCGCGCCTACCTGCACCGGATGAAGCACACCGAGATCTGTGTGGCTTCTACCGGACTGCACGGCTCTACCGGTTGGAAACTGGCCGAGTATGTGGCGGCGGGACGTGCTATCGTTACCGAGCCGCTGCGGTACACCTTGCCGGGCAGCTTTGAAGAAGGGAAAAACTATAAAACGTATACGTCCCCGGCACAATGTGAGGAGCAGCTGCGGCAGCTGCTGGCAGACCCGGCGGCGATCTTAGCCATGGCGCAGCACAATGCGGACTACTATCAGATGTGGCTGCGGCCGGAACAGCAGGTGCGGCAGGCTTTGCGGCAGCTGGAAACAGGGGAGTTGTAAGGGGGAAAACGGGGTATGGAGGAACAAAAACGGCATAGCGGCTTTGAGACGATGCGCATCCTCAGCATGGTAATGATCGTTCTGATGCACGGCATCGGGCACGGCGGGCTGGGCAGCGCCGTGCCGCAGGGGTCGGCGGCATTCTGGATCTACTGGCTGCTGTTTATTCTGGCGCGTGTATCCACCAACTGTTTTGTAATGCTTTCCGGCTATTATCTGTCGGAGCGCAAGGGGCCTGTTCATGTCGGGCGGCTGTTCCGCATTGGGGCACAGGTGTGGTTTTACTCCATGCTTACCTTCTGCGTTGCGGTCAAGGCCGGGGCAGTTCCGCTTTCGGCGGTCAAGCTGCTTCGGGCGCTTTTACCCCTTACCTCCAACGGCTACTGGTTCGCCTCGGCCTATTTTTTACTGTACCTCTCGGTGCCGGTGCTGAACACGGTGGTGCAAAGCCTTGACAGGCGGCAGTACAAAACGCTGCTGCTGGTGGTACTGCTGCTGCAAAGCGTGTGGGGCACGCTGTTCTACTGGGCAGCGGATGCAACTTTTGTGAATAACGGGTATAGCTTTATCTGGTTCTATACCCTGTATTTTATTGCCGCCTATTTCCGCAAATACCGGGTGACTGTGCCCAGCGGGCTGTGTCTGCTGGCATATCTGGCAGCTTCGGCGGCGGGGCTTTTCAACCGGATGCTGGCGCTGCGGGTGGAAAACGCTTTGCACCTGAACGGTTTTATAAATACCGTCAACGGCTATCAGGCACTGGCTACGGTCATTGCTTCGGCAGCGATGTTTCTGCTGTTCCAGAATATCCACATCCGCTCGGATTACTGGCGGCGCTGGGTCTTTCGGCTGGCACCGCTGTCCTTCGGGGTATACCTGCTGCACGACAGCGATTTTACCCGGGCGCTGCTGTGGCGACTGGTAGACCTGCCCCGGTTCGGCGGGGCGCTGCTGCCCTCGCTGGCTTACCTGACTGGCGCGGTGCTGCTGATCGCCGTGGCGGGCTACGCGGTGGATGCCGTGTATCAGCGGCTCTACCGCCTGCTGCGCCTGCCCGCACTGGAAACAAAGCTGGATGCCCTGACTGCCTGCATTCTGCAAAGGATCGTCGGGAGTGAAAAAGCGTGAAAAAAGCGCTGTCGCACGAGTTTTTGTGTGACAGCGCTTTTTTAGTTCATCGGCCCGGCCTTGTCGAACATCTGCTGTACCTGTGCGGCCAGCAGGGCGTGCTCCGGGGCCTGTAGCAGCGGGTCCTCCGCCAACATGGCCAGTGCTTCGCTCTGGGCGGCGTGGAGGGTGCGGGTGTCGTTCATCAGGTCGGCAATTTGCAATGTGGGCAGACCGTGCTGTCGGCTGCCGAAAAAGTCGCCGGGGCCGCGGGTCTCCAGGTCGTACTGGGCCACGGCAAAGCCATCGGTGGTGCTGCACAAAAACTTCAGCCGCTTCTGCACCGCTTCGCCGGTATTGTCGCTGACCAGAAAGCACCAGCTCTCGGCGGCACCACGGCCCACCCGGCCGCGCAGCTGGTGCAGGGCGCTCAGGCCATAGCGCTCCGCGTTCTCGATGACCATGACGCTGGCGTTGGGCACGTCCACGCCCACCTCAATGACTGTGGTGGACACCAGTGCGTCTAGCCGCCCGGCCTTGAAATCCTCCATGACAGCGGCCTTCTCCTTGGGCTTGAGCTTGCCGTGCATCAGACCCACCCGGCGGTCGGGCAGCAGGGCCTTGGCAATGTCCTCGTAGTAGGTCTTGACCGCATTCAGCCCGCCGTCGGGGGTGTCCTCAATGGCGGGGCACACCAGATAGACCTGCCGCCCCTTGTCGATCTCCTGATCGAGGAAATGGTACAGGTCCCGCCGTTTTTTGCCGGTGATGCACCGGGTCTTGACCGGGGTACGGCCGGGGGGCAGCTCGTCCAAAATGGAGATGTCCAGGTCTCCGTAGAGGAGCAGGCCCAGTGTGCGGGGAATGGGGGTGGCGCTCATCACCAGAAGGTGCGGATTCACGGCCTTTTCGGCCAGCATGCCGCGCTGCCGCACGCCGAAGCGGTGCTGCTCGTCGATGACGGCCAGACCCAGCCGGGCAAACTCCACCCCCTCGCTGAGGATGGCGTGGGTGCCCACGATGAGGTCCGCTTCGTCGCCCCGGATGGCAGCCAGCGTGGTGCGCTTTGCAGCGGCTTTCATGCCGCCGGTGAGCAGGGCCACCCGCATGCCAAAGGGGGCCAACATCCGGTTCAGACCCTCGGCGTGCTGTGCGGCCAGGATCTCAGTGGGGGCCAGCAGAGCAGCCTGATATCCGGCCCGGATGCAGGCCCAGATGGCGGCAGCCGCTACCAGCGTTTTGCCGCTGCCCACGTCACCCTGTAACAGGCGGTTCATGGAGTGCTCCCCGGCCATGTCGGCCAGGATCTCATCCACAGCCCGGCGCTGAGCACCGGTGGGAGAGAAGGGCAGGCTGGCCCAGAAAGGTTCCGGGTCTGTGGGCTGCATGGGGGCACCGGTGGCGGCGGAGCTGCGGTTCTTCATGCGGCCGATGCCCAGCTGCAGCACCAGAAGCTCTTCATAGATGAGCCGCCGCCGGGCCGCAAAGGCTTCTTCTTCGGTGGCAGGGCGGTGGATGGCCCGCACGGCTTCGGCCTTGGAAGGTAGGCGGTATTTGCGGCGCATCTCCTCCGGCAGCGGGTCGGGCAGAAGCTCGGCATGGGGCAGCAGCTGCCGCACGCACTTGGCAATGGCACTGCTGGAAAGGCCCTCGGTCTGGGGGTACACGGCCTCGAACGGGGCTGCCTGTACCTGTTCGGCAGTGCGCACCAGCGGGTTGACCATCTGACGCCGCAGCATCCCGCCGGTGACGATGCCCTGAAAATAGTATTCCTGCCCGATCTCCAGTTTCTGGGCGGCATAGGGGTTGTTGAACCAGGTGATCTCCAGCCCGGACACGTCATCCCCGGCGGTGACCCGCTCCATCCGCCGCCCGCCGGGCAGGATGCGCCCGCCGGGCTTGGCAAACACCTCTGCCTTGACCACGCATTCCGTGTCGGCAGGGGCTTCCGCAATGGAGTAGGGCTTCGTAAAGTCGATGTATTTACGGGGATAATGGCACAGAAGGTCGGCCAGCGTCACGATGCCCAGCTTCTCGAACCGCTCGGCGGTCTTGGGGCCTACCCCCTTCAGGTAGCGCACCGGCGTGTCCGGCGTGAGGGTGATGCGGGTTTCGGCAGGCATGGCGTGTCAGCTCCTTTCCTGGATGCAGTATAGCCATTGTAACACGGAGCGGCAGCGGATGCAAATGGCCCAAAAAGGAAAAAACGGCAGGACCTTTGCCTTTGGGCAGGAACTGTGGTACACTCGGAAGAAAAAGAGAGGGAGAATATGTATGGAGATCCGCAAGGGGACCTTAAAGGATTTGGAGGCCATTGCAGCGGTGGAGGCGGCCTGCTTCCCGGCGGCAGAGGCGGCTACGGCAGAGGAGTTTGCCGGGCGGCTGCAGCAGTACGGCGATCATTTTTGGCTGCTGTGGGAGGGAGAAAGGCTGCTGGCCTTTGTGGATGGTTTTTGCACCGACTGGCCGGACCTGACCGATGAGATGTACGCCGACGCCTCCCTTCACCGGGAGAATGGTGCCTGGCAGATGATCTTTGGGGTAAACACCATCCCGGCCTGCCGCAGACAGGGGTACGCCGGGCAGCTGCTGCAACAGGCCATTGCCGACGCCCGGGCCCAGGGCCGGAAGGGGCTGGTACTGACCTGCAAGGAGGCTCTGGTGCACTACTATGCAAAGTTCGGCTTTGTGAACGAGGGGGTTTCCGGCTCCACCCACGGGGGCGTGGTGTGGTACCAGATGCGGCTGAAGTTTTAAAAAAGCCTTCCCCCTCTTGGGGCAAGGCGGCATTGTGCAACGCGAAATGACGGAAGAGGGGAACTGTCGGCTGATGGCTCCTCTCATCTTTTTTAGAAAAAAGGCAACAAAAAATCCCGGGAACCGAAGTTCCCGGGAATCTTTTGGAGGTGACGACCAGATTTGAACTGGTGGATGAGGGTTTTGCAGACCCTTGCCTTACCACTTGGCCACGTCACCATATTTAGGAGTGGGATTCCACTCCTGTTGGAGCGGCCGACGAGGCTCGAACTCGCTACCTCCACCTTGGCAAGGTGGCG
>OGGC01000489.1_pt1 | contig 33030 bp, 38 predicted proteins | sample 1571181 | NCBI WGS metagenome assembly OGGC01 (sample SAMEA2581930, study PRJEB24529) | metagenome | biome: Human gut stool | place: China | collected 2011 | reverse complement strand
GGAACTCCACAGGAAGTTCTGTTCCGGATTCACTGATACCTTCATCGGTGGCTTCGGTAAAAATGCGGAAAGTCTCATTGAACAGGCTTTCCTCTATCTCTGTCATGGGTTGAAAGTCCTTTTCGTATATATGCTTCAGGGCACGTTGCAGGGCTTTATTATCGAAAATAAAAGCAGAGGCTACATCTTCATCAGTGGCATCCCGATACAGATCATTCATTACCAGTCTGAAGCCCCGTCCCTGTCCGGGGCTTTTCCGAAAAAACGGGTAGACCGGTTCTGTGGCTGTATGATCTGTGCGAACGGGTTATTCACCTTTTTCTTTTCTTCCATTTCCGCTTTCAACTGCTCATAATTATCGGGCTTTTCTACGTTCAGTTGCTCATACAGGTAGTCATCATCCAGGGGTAGGTCGAACACCGTTACAGCTTTCTCCAGCAATTCGGCACGGGTCTTTACCTGCTCCATGTCCGCGTCCTCCACATAAACGAACTCACCTCCTTTAGTATTCACTCCCAGAAATGCAAATATGTCTGTCATATCATAATTCAGCAGGTTCAGGATGGAAAGGGCATCCTGCTCTTCCAGTTCCTGCTCTATGTCCTGATGCACGGTACCCAGTGCCTGTGTGCCTGTCTCACTGGCTTCGGTGGTAAGAGTATTGCCAAGTACAGCCTTGCTCATTTCAGCATTACAGCGTTCCACGAGACTGCTGTACAGTTCACTGCTGCCTGTTGTGTTTCCTGTTTCCACAAATTCCAGGTTAGATCCTTCCGGACAAAAGAAATCCATTCCTCCGCCTTGTTCCCGTGCAGCTTCCATTGCATTGTGCAAAGCTTCCGGGTCCGCCGCATCGTATGTATATTTACGTACCGGCATGCCGAATATCTCGGAGAATTGCGCCCAGTCACCAATAGTTCCACGCTTATAGATAACGTATGGAGCTGTACGCGCTAGAATCCCCAGCGGTTCTTTGCCCCGTATCATCAGCAGGTCTCCATAATTATCAAAACTTTCACCGTTGATGTCTTCTTGCCGTGTTTTGATGATGCGCAACACTGGATCTATGTGTTTGCGTGGTGCCAGATAATAATCTATCCAGCCTTTGGTATTGATATAGAACTGAACGAGCGTAAATCCCCAGTATTCCGCATCCAGTGCGTCACTGATAAATCGGAGGAACCAGGGTGATGATATCTGCTCGTTCACTTTATCATCAGGTATGCCGTTACGGCGAAATTCAATCTTCCTGCTTAGTACTCCGCTTTTCCGTTTTTGTACCACGCTGAACAGATGCGGGTCCATCAGGCTTTCGCTATAGATGTCATACAGCCTGACACGTCGTGTGAAATCTACGTTTTCAGCACTGCGGATAGCCTGCATATAGTCCCCCAGACCTATTCCGAAACGTTGTGGCTGTGTCAGTATCACCGTTGCTCCGGGACGGGTTACGTTACTCCCTTCGGTGATGCGTTTACTTTTTGCGGCTTTGTTCCGGAATACCGGAAACCTGTCTAATATATTCATAAATGATTGGTACGTTTAGGGTTACTACTCATCAGCCAGGGGCTGTTCTTTTTCTGCTCTTCTTCCGAGAGCTTCGGTGCGCCGTCTATCGTTATTTTAAATGTTGCCACCTGTTTCAGCCATTCCATTGCACGATCGTAGCGATCCTTGCGTATCTGCGACATTTTTTGAGGGTTGTGGATACTGAACAAGTGATATACAGCGATATCTACCGCCATCATCAGTACAAGCTCATTGCGGGCCGCGCCTTCGGTCTTGAATATGGCGTCAGCGTCATATCGTGTACTGAGATATCCGCGCATTTCAGAAATGGCGCGGTCCTCGCATATCTCAATGATGGCGTTATCATTACGGGTCAGGGCATCCAGTATTTCGCGATGGATGCTGGCATCGTAATCTTGCGGAGTTATAAATTTACTCATGGCTATAATCGTTTGGGGTTCCGGCGGTCATTACGATGTATCACAGTCACCGGTACCAGTTGTTGAATCTTCTTTTTGATGATGCTGCCCCCGTTAATCTGCTCCACCAGCGAATGAAACAGGTTTGTTTCCGTCCGGCAGATGGTTTGTACCGCTTGCCGTTCTTCCGTTTCGGATGCTTGTTTTATCTGAATGACCTGAACCATTTGCGCCAGTTCCCCCAGTGTGATACCTTGCGCCATTTCCGGTTCACCCTCACCCATGTAACAGGCGATTTCTTCCGCTTCGATTTCATCCGCCGAAACGTCCGTTTCTTCCGTATTTTCCGTTTCAAATTCCATTTCAAATTCGGTTTCAATCGCTTGCGCAGCAGGTGTTTCAGTTACCGTTTCATCGCTTTGCGGGACAAATATAGAAGCATTATCAACCCCTTTTGAAAGGTGTCCTAAGATGTCCCCGTTTGTCCTCATTTGTCCCATCCGGTAACGGCTTGCACCTACAAGACAATCACCGTTTCCGGCTTTCACGGTCGGTTTGCTTTCCGGTTGTTCCGGCTCTCTTTTCCCACCCGTGAACCATGTTCCCAAGCTATCCCTGTATCGCCATAAGAGAACGGCGTAATACAGGAGTGTTCCGATAATAAACCATTTCAACATATCAGAACGGCTTTTCAAATTTGCTTTCGTACAGTTCGTTTATCTCATCCTGAAACTGGTCGAAATGTCGGAGCAGGATATTTTCTACATAACTGCTGACGGTTGCCTTGCGTCCGCCGATAACGGTTACTATTTTCATTAACTTTTCGTGTGTGGTACGGCTGACATATAACGGTTGTCGGTCGGTCAAGTCCACCCGCATGAAATAGGTTTCCCGGTAGTCGCCCGGAGTGTTCTTTTTCCGGCGGGCAGGTTCTTTCACCGCCTTTTCTTCCTTTGGTTCTGCCTTGATTTCCGGTTTATCTGCCGTTTCCACAGTACCCGTTTTATCGTCCGGTTTATCCGGTGTTTCCACCGCCACCGATGACATTTCCTGTTTTTTCACGGGCAAGCCCTGTGAAATAATCTCTTTCATAAAATCCTCGTCAATTTGCGGTTTCCCGCCGCTTTGCTTTGCCATATCGTTACAGTTTTATAAGGTATGCGATTTCGGTTATCAGTTCTTCCATGTTGCTGCCCTTTACCAGCCGTTTGTCCGCCGGGAACAGCGTAGAACGGAACACGGTTTTACGTTGTGCGTCCAGTTCCTTTTTAAACCTTTTGGTGTCCGGGATAAATACTTTCATAAGGGGTAATTCCAGTTCCCCGATGGTCTGTTCATACAGGGTGTACAGGTCTGTTTTTTCCCGCCCATCTACCATGTTCCAAAACAGGTGCAGCCCTTTCAGTCGGCACGCTTCATTCCTTACCAGCAGTTTGTCGATAGCCACCGCAAAGGAAAGGCTGCTTTCCAATACCACCCGGTCGGCGGCTATGGGAGTGAAAATGTAGTCCACCCCTGAAAGGGAATTGATAACGCCCTCACTGTTCACCGTTCCGGGCAGGTCGAAAAAGACCACATCATAATCCGACCCGGCAGACGCAAGAAATTCATCCGCCGTTTTTATCGCTTCGTCCGGCGAACTGCATAAGACCGGGTACGCTTTCTTTCCCAGCGTCTTGAACTGGTGAAAGGCAAGCTGTTTGTAATAATCGTCACCGTTTACTTGTTCGGCATCCCGTTTGCGCATGGCGGAAATAGAATGTTGCGGGTAATCGCAATCCACGACCGCCACGTTATACCCTTTCAGGTAATACAGGTAACTTGCCACCAAGACGGTGAACGTTGTTTTGCCGACCCCGCCCTTTTGGGTGGAGAAAGCCACATACAAGGTTTCTTTCTTCATTGTCATTTTGAATTATTGTGATACATCTTTATTTCATTCCATCCGTTCAGATTGACGGACAGTTTTCTTTCGTTCCATGTTGAAAGCTCGAAAGCCGGAATGATTGCTTCCTTTCTACAAAGACAGCCTGTTTTCTTTCTTGCTTTTTTGTTTTCATTCATTCCACAAAGACAGCTTGTTTTCTTTGCAGACAGTTTGCTTTCCCGATTGAATGACCGTTTCCTTTCAATCATTCCATCCGGTTTGCTTTCCTGCTTTCTTGAAAGATTGCAATCTTGAAATCTTGTTTTCAAGTTTTCAAAACCGCTTTCTTTCCGTCCGCTTTCCGTTACATATTTCCATCTATCCATATTCCTATCTTTCTTGAAATCCGGGACAAATAAACGTAGAAAAACAACCCCTTTCGAGATGTGTCCTCAAATGTCCCCGTTTGTCCTCATTTGTCCTATAACCCGCTATTTCACAGCATTTTTAATACCTGTTACTTTGCAACCGAAAGGTATCGATCAAGCTAACCAAGCCCCCGGTATCGGGAGCGTTCCAATCTCCGCTAACTCCAATCCGTCCGTAGGCGGATTTTTATTTGCACTGGCAAATAGCAAGGTGTGTTCTAAGCAGCTTGAAATTCTTTCAGCAGCGCAGAACGCCTTGCCCGGACGAAGCCGGGATAGGGTCACTCCGAAGTCGTAACCCTTTAAAGAAATGTAGCATGAAACAGAAAAATGAAAATGCGCCCCGTCCGGGTGGCGCAGGACGAAAGCCCAAAGCAGACCCGGCAGTGTTCCGGTACTCTATCAGCTTCAATGCGATAGACCACGCCCGCTTTTTGGCATTGTTCGACCAATCCGGTATGCGCACCAAAGCGCATTTTATCACCGCCCGTATCTTTGACGAACCGTTCAAAGTGATTAAAATCGACAAGGCGGCAGTAGAATATTATACCCGGCTGACCGCTTTATATTCCCAGTACAGGGGTATTGCCGTGAATTATAATCAGGTGGTAAAGGCTCTCAATACCAATTTTTCGGAGAAGAAAGCACTCGCTTTTCTCTATAAACTGGAAAAGGCAACGATAGAACTTGCCGACCTGAACCGCCAAATTATTGAACTGACCCGTGAGTTTGAAACAAGATGGTTGCAAAGATAAGCGTAGGCAGTTCCCTGTTCGGTGCGCTTTCCTACAACCAAAACAAGGTGGACGAAGAACAGGGAAAGGTACTTTTAAGTAACCGTATGTTTGAAAGCGAGGACGGAAATTTCAGCATCCGGCGATGTATGGAATGTTTCGATATGCACCTGCCCGCAGACCTGAAAACGGAAAAGCCGATTATCCATATCTCCCTGAACCCGCACCCAGACGATGTACTTTCCAATAGCCAGCTTGCGGATATAGCCAAAGAATATATGGATAAGTTGGGGTACGGCAACCAGCCGTATATGGTTTACAAGCACGAAGATATTGCAAGGCATCATATACATATCGTTTCCATCCGGGTGGATGATACGGGCAAAAAGATAAACGACAAGTTCGAGCATATCCGCAGCAAACAAATCACCCGTGAACTGGAACAGAAGTACGGGCTGCATCCGGCAGAGAAGAAACAGGCAGCCGACCGCCCCGAACTTAAAAAGGTGGACTACCGGGCAGGGGACGTAAAGCACCAGTTAGCCAATACGGTGAAAGCCCTTGCCAGCAGCTACCGTTTCCAAAGTTTCACGGAATACAAAGCGTTGCTATCTATATATAATGTACAGGCAGAAGAAGTGAAAGGGGAAGTGAACGGCAAACCCTATAACGGCATTGTCTATTCGGCAACCAATGACAAAGGGGAAAAACAAGGCAACCCGTTCAAATCATCCTCTTTGGGTAAGTCGGTAGGTTACGAAGCAATCCAGCGACACATCAAGAAATCCACAAAAGACATTCAGGACAAGAACCTGAAAGAGCGTACCCGCCGGACGGTTGGGGCAGTAATGAAATCCGCCCGTAGCCGGGAACAGCTTATTACGGAATTGAAAGCGAAAGGCATAGATGTTCTTTTCCGGCAGAACGATACAGGCAGGATATACGGTGTAACATTCATCGACCACGAAAACCGTACCGTCCTGAACGGTTCACGGTTGGGAAAGGACTTTTCCGCCAATGTGTTCAACGACCTGTTTTCCGGCTCCCGTACTTTGACGGGAAACAGTAAACAGGAAACGCAGGAACACAAGCCGGAATATAACCCGACCGGACATCTTGAAAATACAGGAAAAGCCATTGCGGGACTGTTCAGCCTGTTATCCGGTGGGGACGATACGCCACCCGACAACAGCCAAGTTCCACCACCCAAGAAGAAAAAGAAGAAGAAACAAAGACGTATTTAATAACTATAAAAATTTCAATTATGCAGAATGAAGATGATTTAAGAGGACTTGCAAAGGTCATGGACTTTATGCGGGCAATCAGTATTTTATTTGTAGTGATAAACATCTATTGGTTTTGTTATCAGTCGTTTAGGGAATGGGGTATCAATATCGGGGTAGTCGATAAAATCCTGCTGAACTTCCAGCGTACCGCCGGGCTGTTCTCCAATATCCTATATACCAAACTTTTTTCAGTGGTATTCCTTGCACTTTCCTGTTTGGGAACAAAGGGAGTGAAAGAGGAAAAAATCACATGGAACAAGATTTATGTATTCCTGACAATCGGTTTTATCCTGTTTTTCCTGAACTGGTGGTTATTGGTTTTACCGTTGCCACTGGCGGCAAACACGGCATTGTATATCTTTACCATGACAGCCGGGTATCTTTCGTTATTGGCAGCCGGAGTATGGATTTCCCGCCTGTTGAAAAATAACCTGATGGACGATGTGTTTAATTTGGAAAATGAAAGTTTCGCACAGGAAACACGCCTGATAGAAAACGAATATTCTATCAATCTGCCGACCCGTTTCTACTATAAAAAGAAGTGGAACGATGGGTGGATAAACATTGTAAACCCGTTTAGGGCAAGCATGGTTTTAGGCACACCCGGTTCGGGAAAGTCGTATGCGATAGTCAATAATTACATAAAACAGCAAATCGAAAAAGGCTTTGCTGTTTATATTTATGACTACAAATTTCCTGACCTTTCGGAGATAGCTTACAATCACTTAATCAACCATTTAGACGGGTATAAGGTACAACCGAAATTCTACATGATTAACTTTGACGACCCACGTAAAAGCCACCGATGTAACCCGATAAATCCGGCATTTATGACGGACATATCGGACGCATACGAAGCCAGTTATACCATCATGTTAAACCTTAACCGCAGTTGGATAACCAAGCAAGGGGACTTCTTCGTAGAAAGCCCGATTATCTTACTGGCTTCTATTGTGTGGTTTTTGAAAATCTATCAGGGTGGTAAGTATTGTACATTCCCGCACGCCATTGAGTTCCTGAATAAGAAATATTCCGATACATTTACAATTTTAACCAGTTATCCCGAACTGGAAAACTACCTTTCACCGTTCATGGACGCATGGGAATCCAATGCGCAAGACCAGTTGCAGGGGCAGCTTGCAAGTGCTAAAATCCCACTTTCGAGGATGATTTCACCCGCCCTGTATTGGGTAATGACAGGGGACGATTTTTCACTGGATATAAACAATCCGGAAGAACCTAAAATTTTGGTAGTAGGCAACAATCCCGACCGCCAAAATATCTATTCCTGTGCTTTGGGGTTGTATAATTCCCGTATCGTGAAGCTGATAAACAAGAAGCACCAACTGAAAAGTTCTGTAATCATAGATGAATTACCAACCATCTACTTTAGGGGACTGGATAACCTGATAGCAACGGCACGAAGCAACAAGGTAGCGGTCTGTTTGGGCTTTCAGGATTTCAGCCAGTTACGCCGGGATTACGGGGACAAGGAAAGCAAAGTAATCGAAAATACGGTTGGTAATATTTTTAGCGGTCAGGTGGTTTCTGAAACAGCAAAAACGCTTTCAGACCGTTTCGGAAAGGTCTTGCAGAAACGCCAAAGCATGACTATCAACCGGAATGATAAATCAACCTCTATCAGTACGCAAATGGATAGCCTGATACCACCCAGTAAAATATCCAACTTGACGCAGGGTATGTTTGTGGGTGCGGTCAGTGACAATTTCGATGAACGGATAGAGCAGAAAATATTCCATGCGGAAATTGTGGTGGATAACGAGCAAGTGAAACGGGAAACTGCCAACTACAAGAAGCTACCCCAAATCATAGATTTCAGGGACGAGGACGGGAACGACCGGATGCAGGAAGAAATACAGGCGAATTACAACCGGGTCAAGCAGGAAGTTCAGCAGATTGTCACGGATGAAATGGAACGGATTAAGAACGACCCTAATTTGTCATTTCTTATAAAAGAATAATTCGGATAGTTATTCATTAAAAGTAAATTATTAAAATTCATTATATTTGCACTCAAAAATAATAAATTTATGAATATAGAAAATCATCCAATTAAAACCATTCTCGGAACTTTTATTGCAGGATGTACTTTGTCATGGGCTATTTTAACATTTGTTTTAGATGATAATAAAGAAAAACTACATCAAGCAGAAATAGAAAATATTAAAGCTCAAATCAACAATAAGGCATCATTGATTGAGCGTTATGAACAGAAGGTTTCTGTTTTAGAAGAAGAAAACATAAAGCTCCAAAGTGTAAATAAGATATATTGGGAATGTATTTCACAAAATAAGGAACTTACACTTTATCTGAAAGAAAAGTTAGATAAGGTACTTACCGAACAAAAGAAAACCCAATTAGAATTTTATCAAAACGAGCCAATAAAATCGGATAGTACTAAAGTTGATGAAATTAAATCAAAGCTAAGTATCAATACTACTATAAAAAAAAGTAATTCATATATTAATAAAGAACTAAGATTGATTATTGGGATTAAAGAAATTTCTGTTTTAAACGAGGCTAAAATAAGTTTAAATATTGATGGAAAAGATATTGTCAAAGAAGAAAATGTATCAGCAGGTAAAGTTTATAAATTTAAAAATCAACTAAATGACTACATATTAGTAGTAAAGAAAATTGATTACATTTATGACGTAATAGAGATTGAAATAGTGGAATTATAATCTTTACATACTATAACTTAAAGGAAGCAGTCGAATAAGGCTGCTTTTTTTATGCACTTCTGTGGACAAATGAAGCCAAACGAGGACTAATGAAGCCACCCGTTTCCAAATCCTTAAATATACTCTATTTCATCCTTACTTTTACTTCCGAAAATTTATTTACTCATTAAAATTCAAAACATTATGGATGTAAACACAGCCAACCAATCCACCACTGACGAACAGATGATGGATATTCTTCTTGTACTGGATAAGGAGAAAAAGACAATCAGCGCAGTAAAAGGCGTGGATGAAAACGGGGAACTCCAAACCGTACCACCGGAGAACAACAGCGAACTTCTGAAATTCGACCGTCACGGTGATTTCTTTTCCAACTTCTTTTCCAACATGATGAACCAGTTGAAGAACCCGACCCGTTTTAACTTCTTCAAAATCCCTAAGATTGAACTTCCCAAAATCGAGCCGATAATCAGGGATAACTTCAATCATCCGACACCTGAAAACGAAGCGGGCATAGAGCGTTACCGGGTAACACCTGAAACCGTGAAGCAGGAAGCGAAGAAAGAACAGCAGGAAACCCAAACCCAACAACCACAGCAGCCAGCCAAAGAAACGGGAGCAACGGCGCAAGCACCGCAGCAACCCGACAAAAGCAAGTATGTGATTGACCCGGATAAAGTGGACTGGGAAGCCTTGAAGAATTTTGGTCTATCCAAAGAACAGCTTGAAAAGGCAAAAGCTTTAGAACCCATGTTAAGGGGCTACAAGTCACCCGGAGCGTTTACCATTGCCGGAAACTACAATTCAGCCATTATGAAACTGGACGCACGTTTATCTTTCCGGCACGACAAAGACGGAAATGTAGTTTTGGCGATACATGGCATCCGACAAAAGCCGGAACTCGAACGCCCGTTCTTCGGACATGAATTTTCCAAAGAAGATAAAGCCAATCTTCTTGAAACGGGAAACATGGGACGGATAGTAAACCTGAAAAACTATATCACGGGAGAAATGATACCCTCTTTCGTCAGCGTGGATAAGGTAACAAACGAATTGGTTTCCATGCGTGCAAGCAGCGTCCAAATACCGGATGAAATAAAGGGTGTCAAACTGAACAAGGAACAAAAGGAAGCCTTACGGGAAGGAAAAGGGGTATTCCTTGAAAATATGATTTCCAACCGTAAAAATCCCTTTTCCGCAACTGTTCAGGTCAATGCCGACAAGAAAAGTCTGGAATTTATCTATCCCAATGCCAAACAGTCACAGGAGCAAGGGCAGAAACAGACACAGCAGAACAGCCTTGTCACCAGTGACGGTGTAACCATTCCCAAAAGCATTTCAGGAATAGAGCTATCCCGCCAGCAACAGCAGGATTTAGTCAATGACAAAACCATCTTTGTTGCCGGGCTGAAAGACAAACGGGGGGTCGAATACGATGCTTATATTCAGGTGAACCATGATAAGAAGAAGTTAGGCTTTTACAGTGACAATCCCAGCTTTGACCGTTCCGCCGTGAAAGAAATTACCCCCGCCAGCAAGAACCGCACACAGGTAGCGGTCAATTCGGAGGGCAAGACCAACGAAGCCACCAAGAAAGTGAAAGAACCTTTGAAAAAGGGTCAGGACAAGCCCACTGAAAAACAAAAGACCAAGCAGGATAAAAAGGAGAAGCAGGAGCAGACGGACAAACCCAAACAGAGCAGGGGACGCAAAAGATGATAGCGGTATTAATCCTTATCCCGGTTGTCGGTTTCGCCCTGTTTACCCTTGTCTGTTACAAAACAGACTGGGAAGTCATAGACGAGCAGAACCGACAATATTATATAGATGGCTATCACATCTATTATGACCGGAAAATCCTAAGACAAAAAGAAGTGGAACAATTAAAATCAAAATTAGAATGATTGCAGTAATCGGAGAAAAACCAAGTGTGGCAAGGGACATTGCCCGTATTTTAGGAGCGAGTGAAAAACAGGATGGCTACCTTTCAGGTAACGGGTATCTCGTTACCTGGGCGTTCGGCCATCTTGTAGGTTTGGCAATGCCGGAAGCATACGGCATACAGAGTTTCCGCCGGGAAAGTCTGCCTATTATCCCGGATAGTTTTCAACTTACACCCCGACAAGTGAAAGCGGAAAAAGGGTACAAGGCAGACCCCGGCGCATTGAAACAACTAAAGATAATCAAAGAAGTATTCGACCAGTCGGATAAGATAATTGTCGCCACCGATGCAGGGCGCGAGGGAGAGCTTATCTTTCGCTACATCTACCAGTATATCGGATGCAACAAGCCCTTTGTCCGTTTATGGATAAGCAGCCTTACAGACAAGTCAATCCGTGAGGGACTGCAAAACCTGAAAGCCGGTAGCCTTTATGATAACCTTTTCCTTTCGGCACAGGCACGCAGCGAAGCGGATTATTTGATAGGAATTAATGGTACACAGGCTTTAAGCGTGGCAGCCGGACAAGGCATTTTTTCTTTGGGACGGGTACAGTCGCCCACGTTGGCAATGATATGTACCCGCTTTTTGGAGAACAAGCACTTTGTCCCGCAAAAGTATTGGCAACTGAAATTACAGACAACTAAGGACAATGTAACTTTTACGGCACTATCCACAGAAAAGTATGATATGCAGCAGCCCGCCATCGACACGCTGCAAAGGATAAAGGAAGCGGAAGCGGTACAGGTGAAAACCGTAGAGCGTAAGGAAGTAAACCAAGAACCGCCATTGCTTTATGATTTAACTTCACTCCAAAAAGAAGCGAATACGAAACTGAACTTTTCCGCAGACAAAACCCTATCCATCGCACAAAAGTTATACGAGGGTAAACTAATCAGCTACCCCCGAACCGGAAGCCGTTATATATCACAGGACGTGTTCGAGGAAATCCCGGAACGTCTTGTTAATTTGGAACAGTACACCCGTTTTGGCGGGTATGCTGCCGGAATGAAAGGCAAAGCCTTAAATTCTCGTTCCGTGAACGATGGCAAGGTAACAGACCACCACGCCCTGATAGTAACGGAAAACCTGCCCGGTAAACTGGAAGCGGACGAACAGGCAATCTATGAACTGATAGCCGGACGGATGTTGGAAGCCTTTTCTGAAAAATGCGTCAAAGATGTTACCAGTGTAACGCTGGAATGTGCAGGGTCGCTTTTCACGGTCAAAGGGTCTGTAATCAAGTCCGCCGGATGGCGTGCCGTATTCGGCGAGAAAGAGGACGGAGAAGATAACGCCACCCTGCCAGCCATGCAGGACGGAGATAGTTTACCGCTTTCCGATATTGAATTACTGGAGAAACAGACCAAGCCCAAGCCGTTACACACGGAAAGCAGTTTGCTTTCTTCAATGGAAACAGCAGGTAAGGAACTGGAAAACGCCGACCTGAAAGCCAGCATGAAAGATACGGGTATCGGCACACCCGCAACACGGGCAGCCATCATCGAGACGCTGTTTTCCCGCCAGTATATCGTCCGGGAGAAAAAGAACCTTGTCCCGACCGAGAAAGGTCTTGCCGTTTACAACATCATCCGGGACAAGAAGATAGCAGACGTTGAAATGACGGGAATGTGGGAAAATACGCTTGCCAAAATAGAAAGCGGAGAAATGAACCCCGACACGTTCCGCAAAGGTATCGAAGTATATGCACGGCAAATCACGGCTGAACTTTTGGACGTTCAGCTTTCTTTCGCTTCGGGTAGTGGTTGTATCTGCCCGAAATGCAAGACCGGGCGCATCCTTTTCTATCCGAAAGTCGCCAAATGTTCTAATGTGGATTGTTCCGTTACCATCTTCCGCAACAAGAGCGACAAACAGCTAACGGACAAACAGATTACCGAACTGGTGACTACCGGGAAAACCGGGCTAATCAAAGGCTTTAAAAGCAAGAACGGCAAAGTCTTTGACGCTTCACTTGCCTTTGACGAACAGTTTAATGTTACTTTCGTGTTCCCTGAAAAGAAAGGCAAACCGAAGAAATAAGACGGAAATCGTTATATTTGCCACAGAAAGTTTCATTATAGATAGATTTATAATTGAAATTTTTGTGGTTGAAGCACCCGGAGGGACACCGGGTGCTTTTTTAAATCATTCTCCTTTATACTGGTAGGTCAGGCAAACGACCTGATTGTCTATAACCCGGTGTTCGGTCAGTTCCCACTTCGACCCGAAAGTCTTGCCTATAAACTTGATACCGTCCCCCAGCATGACCGGAACGATATACAGCGTTATTTCATCCAGCAGGGACGCTTCAATCAGCGAGGTTATAAACTTACCGCCGCCAATGACTTGAATGTCGGTTTCCGAACTTGATTTAAGTTCATTGATTGCCCGTAAAGGCATATCGGTAAGAAAGGTTACATTCTCCTTTTCGGTCACATTGGTGTCGTAGTGGGACACTACAAAAGTCTTTTTACTTTTGTACGGCCATCCGCCCCAATGTTCAAAAATACAGGTATAGGTATTCGTACCCAGTAGCAGGTAATTTGTAGTTTCGTATTCCTTATTCAGTAAGGTTCTTACATTTTGGGGCATCCAGTCCAGTTCATTGTCCGGCGTTGCGATAAACCCGTCAAGAGATACAGCGATGTTCGCTTTTATTTGCTTCATATTATCAGGTATTAAACAGTTTATAACCCTTATTCAAACTGTTCGCCAATATCTAAAAAAGAAGCGTGGCACTTGCACTGCTTCAAAGTAGAGGTACTGGCATACCTAAATGTGGAAACAGGCAAAGCCACGCTATGACAAATCATAGCATAAACCTTGCGCTGAAAATCCCCACATTTTTGAAAAGTGCCAGTTTTCTACTTTGGGACGTTCGGCGAACGTATATGTTATATATAAAGGCGAAATCACAAGTTAGTGTTCAATCGCCGTTATTTTCTTATGTAACTTTTGCAAAGTTAGCCAAATCCCTGAAAAGTCCGGCATACAATAAAAGAAATCCTGCCTTATCTCACGACAAAACAGGATTGAAAGCCATTAGAAAAGAAAAAATTAATCGGTTTTTTCCCGGATTAACTTGTGTACGTCCGTAGCACGGTAATAACATCTGCCATCCAGCATAAGGAAAGGGAGTATTCCCTTTTTTCGGTAACGGGTCAGTGTTCGGGGAGCTACTTTCAGAAGCAGGCACAAGTCCTGATTATCCAGCAGTTCTTCCCCGTCCAAACAATTACGTCCTTTTATTACCCGGTCTATCTTCTTGTCCTGCATGTCGAACCTATCCATGATACGTTCCATCCATACGGTAAAAACGTCTTTATCTATATACATAAGGCTGCCTGATTAAATTATACCAATCATAAAATAACTTTGGTTGGACGGGTCTTTAATGATAATATCCCGTTCCCGCATGAAACGGATATAGCTTTTTGCGGTACGCTCTTTCACGTCCAAAATCTGCTGTATCTGCTCGCACAGGTCTATGTAGGTTATATGTTCCTGCCTGCCGAACACGTCACGGGCAACCCCGACCAGTTCCTTTTCCTTGCGCTTCTCTTTCTCCTCACGGGTCTTTTCACCCCTGTAAAGGTGCATCCCGGCTGCCTTGTCCCACGAAAAGAGCATCAAGGGAACATCCAACGGGCTACCGTCCCTTACTTTCAGGGCTTTCACCACTGACATAGCCGGGTCTTCGTCTTTTTCTATCGAGAGGATAGCAGCCGCTTTGCGTTGAAGCTCCGAGCCTAAATGCCCCCGCAGTTTCAATCCGTTGGGTATGAAATGCAGCACGCAGATGATGCAGGTCTTATATATCCCTGCCAGTCGGTAAAGTTCATCTATGATTGCCACGCTTTCCGCTTCATCATTGGCACATCTTACAAGGTCTGCAATGCCATCTATCACTACCAACTGAATACCCCCATATTGGAAATAATACCTGTCCATGCTCTGAACAATGGCGTGCAGCCGTTCTTTGCGGGACATACCCGTAAGGCAGAAAGCCTTAAATTCATCCGGCTTGTCGGTCTGTTTCGCCCTCTTTATCAGGTTGGTTACATTCTTGAACAGTTGTACTTCCGATTGTTCCGTATCATAAAGCAGGACGGCTTTATGTTTCGTGTTCTCACTTACATTGATACCCAGCGTATCAATCTGAATATCCGCCGGACGGATTGAACCTGCCACCAGTGCAGCCACATAGTTACTTTTCCCTGTTCCCTCTCCGCCAGTGATGCAGCACAAGTTCCCCTGTGTTCCCAGTGGAACGTCACCCGCCGAAATAATTTCCTGCGCTTTTGCCGGAGGATTATTAAAATCAATCTCACACGATTTAAGCATAGTCATTGTTTCATTATAGATTGTATCTAAGAAGTCGATAAATAGTTTGATAAAATTTTCCCGGCTGTTGCCCGCCCGGAAATAATCGGAAATGTCCTTTTCCGATTTTGTCCCCTGCAAAGGGAGAAGCAACCGTTTCACACCGTATTCACAGAGTTGTTTCTCATGCTTTTTTGCGCTTTCCACTCCGGTAGCATCCATATCGTAAAGCAATATGATATGTTTAAACCGGAATGTAAGTTTATAAATGATGTTCGGCGGAACAGTTACCGTTTCGCTATTGAAGCAAATCGCATGGAAACCATGCGCTGCCAGTGACATGACATCTTTTTCCCCGCCCGTAATAAACAGGGTATCGCCTTTACTGGGTAGTTGTTCCAGCCCGAAACAATAGCTTTCGCCAATGTTTCCGCCATATAGAAAGCGGGTTTTTGAAAACGGTCTGTACAGTTTGATGAAGCGTTTGTTCTTATACCCGTAAATAGGTTCTTCCTTAGTGGAAGAATAAGAAAACGGATTGCCATCCGCATTTTCACTTTGGAACTGAACCACTGAACAGACTTTATACTGTTCCAGTATTTCAGGGGTAATGCCGTATTGTTGCCAGTATTCCAGTTCGGAAGCGGTAAGTTTCCTCTCCTTGAATGTGTACGGTCTGCCAGTACGTTCTACCGGAGCAGGTACAGGCTTTTCCGGTTCTTTGAATGTTTTAGGTACAGGTATGGGATTACCCTCTGAAAGTCCCAGTGACAAATCCCTGTCTATAATCCGCAATATTTCTATGAAACTGCTTGAATTGTTACAGTCCAGCCCTTTGAGCATACCCACAAAAAAGAAGCAGTCGCCTGAATAATCGTCATTTCCGAAGTCTTTCAGCTTATAACTGTTGCTACGGCGGTCAAAATAGATGTTACAGGACGCTTTGCTGTCCTCATACAACGGATTAAGGAAATTACGACCGACCCGCCACGTGCCGGGAATATAATGTTTAAATACGTTCAGACCGTTATTTGTCCTCTCTAATATTTCGTCTTTCCTTAACATATAGCTTGTGGTTAGTTATCAGGTTACGCATACATTCGTCATTGCTCTTTATCAAACGGCTTTCCAGCAACCGTTTTATTTCACCGATTTTATAGAAATTGCGTCCCCTGATGGTAGAGTAGGCTATTTCTCCTTTGGAGCGAAGCCGTTGCAGGGTACGGTCGCTGATTTTCAGGAAAGTACATACTTCATAACTATCCACCCAAATATCATCCTCATTCTCTTTGCAGTCATCCTGACGGGAAAATACATAATTGGCAATCACATTGATTTTTGCCATCAATTCCTTAAAGGCTTTTGTTTCTACTGTTATTACGTCCATTTTATTAACTAATTGATTTGCTGCAAAGTTGGACGGTTCGGGGAAATAAAAAGCCACAGGCGAACCCACCTGTGGCGAAATAAAGTTTGTTAATCGGATAAGGTTTACTCCTGTTCTTCCATCCGGCGCAACAGTCGTTTTTGCAGGGTGTTCAGGTAGTGTGTCCGGTCATTTGTCCGGGATTTAAGTTCCATGTAGGTATGGTAGAAATCACCTAAATCTATGTCGAACATATCTTCAAAGCAAGATACAATATCCTTTATATCAACCGTTCCCTTATTGAAATCGCCATTGGTGTAGAGTGCGTAGATAAGTTCCACCAATGCCCGTTTTGTCCCCGTCCACCGGAGCAGCTTCTTTATATTCCCGTTTTTGACCTGCTGGCGTTGGAAACGCCGTTCAAGTTCATTCAATCGGTTGGTGAGGTAGATGGCAAACAGTTCGATGGCTAAAATTTTGGCTACCTTATAATCATAACTGGTGCTGAACTGTGGGTCTGCTTCATAATAGAAATTGTCTATAAGGATATGAATGTCAGGTTTCCCACGCAGGAAATATTTATGGTCTAAATAGGTGGCTTTTGTCCGGTAATACTGGTAGAAACTTATATTACGTTGGAAATGCGCCAAAATCCGGTCGGTTTCCGCCATAATGAACTCCTTTTGCGTTTCTTCGCTGCCGTTCGGAAAACGCAGTTCAAACTGGTAAACCGTATTGTAATAGATAATTTTACTTGCTATTATTGGCTTTTGCTCTTTGAAGAAATAAATTTCTTCTTCCTTGCTGGTGAAAGAGTAGGAAATGATAAAGGCTTTCAGTTCCCCTATGATTTCTTGCAGATAGTCAATGACCTGTTTGCACAGGCTGAAAGGGTCGTTGTTGTTATCTTCAAAGTCCTGTATTTGTAAATCCACCTTTTGCAAAAGGTCGGTAAAGTATTCGTTCAAGTTCTGTTGTCCCATAATTAATCGTTCCTTTATTAATCGGGCGCAAAGTTACAGGCTTTAAATCACCGCTTTATTCTTCATTTCTCACATTCTATTCTTCATAGTGAACATTCCGTTGTCCTTTCAGGTGTTTACGCAGCACGCCGGGAGTTCCGAGCATATATTTCACACAGAAATCGTTCAGGTTACTGGCGGACGAAAACCCGGTGTCCTCTGCAATCTCCAATAATCTTTTGTCTGTATATTCCAGCAGGTAGGCTATCTCCTTTACCCGTTGTTCACGTATCCACTGGCACAGTGTTTTTCCAAATTCCGCCTTGAACCTGCGGCGGAACGAACGATATTCCATATTACAGCATTTGGCAAGGACGGTCGGCGAATAAACCTTATAGCCTTTTATCTGCACCATTTCCCGGAATGACCGCTGTCGCAGGTATTTCAGGTTTCGTTCGGCACGGCGGAACTGTTCATCGGTGATGTGGCTGCCTTTTCCGTGATAGACTTCCCGCCGTGCCTGAAAGAAGTAGTCGCACACCCAGTTATAGACACCCGACAAGTATCTGTGATTGTCGAAAACCTGCCGGAGCATATCGGTAAAGAACAACAGTTCGTCCAGCTTGTTTTGCTCGATATAAGGTACTACAAGGTTTTCTTTAAGATAGAAGAAAGCGAAATCTTCGGGACAATATGCCAAAAGAAAAATATAGGTTTTATAATCCTGTTGTTCCAATGTCGGCAGTTCTCCGCTTTCTTTCAGGCTGTTGGTGACAAAGTGCAGCAGTTCACTGTTTCCGGCAAACTGTTCTAAGGTTTCCAACTCTTTCAGTGAACGGCTGTTATTCACCAGCCATTGTATCTTGTCCGCCAATTCTTGCACAGGGGGCAATATCTCCGGACGCTCCGCCGCTTTGGATAGTAAAAATCCAGTAATTGTTTTCATAATGATTTAGAACTATGTTGGTACATTCTATTCTTCTTTATTGTCAGCAACGGTATTCGGATAACTGCAAATGCTTAGGTTATCCGACATTTCCGTTCATCATATCATTCCAGTCCTGCACCGCTTTTATGGCGCATTGGTAGTAGCAGATACCCCACACGATTAACCAATATACCAACACGGCAGTTATCTTGAACAACCGTCTTTTCCGTATATTATTCACTTGTTTTCCGATGAAGTGGAAAAGGAATAGCATAATCCCCCATAATACAAATGTCAGCATTTTGCATTTTATCGTTATGAATATATCGTTAGCCGCTATGTCGAAGTCGGGCAAAGCAGATGTATAGTAAGAAGTGATACGCCATCCCACCAGTAGAGAAATAATAGCAAACAGAGCGTTTTCAATTCTTTTATATGGCATTGTTGTTTTCATGTTTCTGTATTATTAAATCACCTCGCTTCAAAACGTTCAAATTCACCGATGAATTGAGCCGCCATGTCAATGTATGGAAAGATTTTAACTACTTGTATGTGTTCGTCTGTTTCTTCTCCACCTGCTGACAGGACGGGAACATAACCAAAACATTCATCGCCTTGCAGCGCACCCAGTTTTTCTTTTATTCGAGGATATAGCCCTAACTTATATCTGAACTCCAAAGAATCATTCTTGAATAAAAGAATGTTGAACAGCAGATTAAAGTTATCCGTGAAAATTTGGAATGTTCCATACCGTATATTCAAAAAAACGATGTGATTGCCAAGTTGCTTTTGGCTACTTTTGATATATACGAACAAATCCCCGAAAGCCGTTACCATGAAAGGGATTGCTGCTTCATTATACTCCCGTTGGTAATATTGGTTCACGAACTCTTGATAATCTGCCGGATTCATTATCCGGAACAGACCATTACAAAAGATACCCAATCCGACTTCTTGCCACAATGTAATCAACTCTTTAGGGGCTATATCGGCGTATTTTGCAAGAAAAGCACCATCCGCTACCTGCCTTTTGCAATCTATGTTCTGATTTAAAAATCTCTCGTACATAATGTTTATGCTTTAATAGTTACTAATTTTGGCGGATAACCGACCTTTTCTGGGAGGTTTAGCTGTTTGTTAGCAACAATTTTTTATTATCAATTCTTTAATCTGATGAATATTTACTCACAAAATCATGATAAATTGCAAAGAAAATATTCAATGCAGCACATTCACTACCACCTGTATTAAGTAATAGTAAATATGACCATGGGTAATTTACATCTTCAAAAGAATAATATAAGTTCACAAACTTATTGAAATGCTGAAAAAACTCAATTTCTTCAGCATCCTTTTCATGATCTGATAATGAAAAGCCCAATAACAAGTCGTAAAGTTCTGTCACACTTTCGTTTCTTAAATAGCCTCTTGGTCTTTTTTCTATATTCTCTATTAATTCCTTAAATCTCATCTGACTAATTTCTTTTTACGTTACTAATGTCTAAGTGAAAAACAGCATTTGGCTGTTTTCACACTCTGTTAGTAATTTTGTTATCATGCAAATTCAAAATCCCCCAATGACTGACATATTAAATCAATATACGGCACAAATTTGACACGTTCTACTTTATCTATGTCATTATCTCCACCTAATGCCAATGCAGGAACATAACCGTAACATTCATCTTCTGCAAGCCGTCCTAATTTGCTGACTAAAGCAGGAAACATTTCCAAGTCAAACATTTTAATACAAGTGTTCGATAGAATACGAACATTAAACAATATTTTGACATTGCTCGCTCCTATCTTCCATGTTCCTTTTCTGATATTTATATAGGCTACATAACTCTCATTGAGACATGTATCATAAATCCATACGAATATATCACCGAAAGCCGTTATCATAAATGGTATTTGCGGCTTGATTTGTCCCGATTCTCCAATATAAGCGTCATCCCAAAAGATAAATTCTTCGGGTGGCAGCAACCGAAACAGACCATTATAAAATGTTCCGAAACCAACTTCTTGCCATAAGGTAATCAACTCTTTAGGGGCTGTGTTGGCATACTTTGCAAGAAAAGCATCATCCGCTACCTGCCTCTCACATTCCATATTCTGACTTAAAAATTTCTCGTACATAATGTTTATCCTTTAATAGTTACTAATATCCAACAAATAATCAGCTTTTAGGACGATTAATCTGTTTAGTATCTGTTATTTCTTACGACTCTCTAATATTTTGTTATAACCGACACTTATTAAATCATTCTCTATTCTATTTAACAGTTTATTCCATTCGTAAATAAAACAGTCTCTTTTTATATTTATTATGTTACATTTATTTAGTGAACTTCTAAGTGTGTTTTTAATATCATCACATGCTATATCAATAAAACAAGCCATTATCGTTAAATTATCTTCTTCAATATAACATTCCCATTTAGCTGTAAATCCATTATCCAAGAAGTTCTCGATAAAATATTTTTCCCCTAAATTAATCTGCTCAATCATATGAATTATGTTAGGATATAAACTTCCAATGGAAGCTCCCAAAAGGGGTATAATATATCCATTCCAATTCAATTCAGCAACACATCCAGATTTATTATAAGTTGTCTCAATAGCCTCTGATATATAAATATCATCTAAGTCCTTCACTGGATTTATAATAATATTTTTAATATTGATTTGAAACATATCTAATATATTTAATTTTAACGTATTGTCCCTATTGTTTTCATAATGACTTGACAAGGAGTTACATTTAGCAGCTAACTTGGCTCGTTAATAACTTAATTATCCCTCTAATCCACAACATTTATAATGAACTGGATTAGAGTTCATAAAACGACAAAGAATAATATGACCAAAGAAATAATCAGGATTACACCCTAAATACAACTCAACCAACGGATTTTTATCGTTTTCATCAAGTACCAAAATTATAGATTGAAGTTTTATGCTTTGTAAGAAATCTTTTTGTGCTATTGGTACAAAAACTTTCTCGCCTTCATCTGTTAGGTAACACTCCTCGTCTTCATTTTCAACCTTAAATGCTTCATCTGCAACCCATTCTTCTGCAAGATTTATCATATCAGCATCAAGAATGGACTGTAAACACTCTTTTTGAGTGTCGTTTATCTGTTGCAGGCATTGCTGTACTTGCAATAGGAGTATTGATAAATCAGCGTTTTCATTACCATTTGGAAAGATTGTAACATTACAATCCACACTCCATATAGATACACTATGCCCATAACTCAAAGGTGTATCAATCTTTTGGAAATCCGTTGTCTTTAGTTGTGCTATTGCTGTCATATTATTGTCGTAATCAAATTATTATTAATGGTTAGAAAGGAACATTTTCGATGTTATCTTTCATTGTTACTGATGAATTTTATTCCATACTTATTTCTTTCAAGTTTATAAACTTCAATTTCTCTATCAACATATTCGGTATCATCTTTATTTTTTACAACAACAGGCTTTAATATTTCCTTTTGTTTTCCAAGATATACGATACGGGGAAACGTAAAATTGTTGCCAATGAATAATCGTGCGTCTATATTATCCTCTGCAAAACGATAAGAGATAGATAAATAATCCTTTTGCTGATTACCTGAAACGAATATTGTTTCTTTCTTCAACTCTCCATTTGCAAAACTAACAGCTTTCATTACTGCTAAAGGATATGCAGTCGCTATTTGACTTGTTCCCGAAAGCAGGTAATATCTTTTATCCGATGCTTGAATAGAATAAATAGTATCATAGCATACCCCCATATCATTATCATTATTTATATTGAAGAAATACGTGTGTTCTTTATCCTTATATTGAATATAAGAGGCAAACAATGGCATCGAACCACCGAAATAAGTGTTCCGGGAAAATACCCTCATATCCCCGTCTGTTGATACAGCCATAGTAAATTGCCGTTCTTTTTTCCTCAATTCTCTAAAGTCGTATTTCATTCCTTTATCGGCTGTACAAAGTTCTTCCAGCAGGTTAGAGAATCTATTTTGTAAAGAATCGCAATAATCATCATTCGTATAGGGATAATTTTGCCGTAGCATATATAAAGTATCTTGAATAAAGCAAAGCTGTTTTTCCAAAGAAGGCAAGTTATTGTCACTTTGTGCTATTGTAGCTTCCACTGCTCCAAAACACAAGACGATACAAAATATGTATTTAATCTTCTTCATTTTTATCTGATATTATCAGTAATGGTTTGACAAGGAATACCATTTAGGTATAATAAACTTAATTGTTCTTGCTCACTTACATTTTCGCTTATTAGTCTGCACATATATTCTTGCAGGCAACAATGATATTTTTCAGTAGTAAGCAATGACTTTATATAGTTCATATTTTCATATATGTATTTCATTTTATAAGCTAATATTTCAAAGGGCATATCTTCGTTATTATAAGTAGCTATTATCTGCCATAAATTTGAAATCGTTTGGCTTACGTCATTATCTTGGGGCTTTTTATTAGCTTCCATATTCTGATATTTATAGATGTAATACTCTGTGTATGCAGGTATGCGGTATGTTTCATGTGTGAAGCCAGTTCCACCCCCGGCGATACATCTCAACATATCGTTTACACAATAGAATATTTTGTTTAACGTCTTACGTTCGCTACGATAGTGTTTCCTATTATTGGCATTAAATTGTGCATACCACATACAATATAAGTCAAATCCGGTTTCTCCATAAAAGTAACCTTGCAATGAAGTGTATTGTTGGCAGTATAATGTATCGGGATAAACCGTTGCCGAATTTACAAACAATCTTTCAGCATCTTCTTTTATATAGTTATACTCTTTTTTACTTTGCTTGCGGAGTTTATCTACATTAAGTATTTCATCTTGTATGTTACGTTCACGCAGAGTTTTGCTGCAAGAACACCCCATTACCATGAAAATGGCAAGAACCAATAATACTATGTTTGCAAAACGATACATGTTGTTTATTATGGGATTAAGACAACTGTGTTTAGCAGTTTAGGTGATTATTGCAAATTTATCTTACTCCTTTCAATTCTTCTTTCATTCTTCCTTTTAGATGAAAATAAGCCAGTACACCAAGAACGTTGAATAATGCGGTTTCATCTTCATTGCGCCCTAATGCCTTATAGAATTTTGCAACGTTCCGGTAAGCAAGGATTAGAAAGATTAAATAAACAACAGCTAAAATCCCCCCACTAAATACAAGCGTACAAATGCCTATCAATGAATTTCTACTGTATGCTTTATACTGCTTTTCGGCTTCATCGTAATCATAGTTTGTTAAATAGCCGAACTGCTGTAAATCTTCTCTGCTCCAACCTCTCTTTTCCAATAAGTGGATGGCATAATCACGGAGTTCATCATCATAGCCATAACGCTTATAATTTTTCACTACGTCTATCAATTTATCATTGTCGAATTTATTTAGGATGTCTATATCTTCCATAATACTTCATTTATGTTTATAATGGGTTAGCCTGCTTCGTTATCAGTGAGTTTTATTAATCTATTCATTTGCATAATACATACCTGTTCTTTCTATGAATATATTTCTGACTACCATTGATATTCTCTTAAATTCATCTATATTCACAGGAGAAAACAGCAAAGTTATATTTTGGTATATTCCTAAATCCCAATTTCTATTTTCAGGCACATTAAAAGATATACAGCCGTTTCTAACACTACAATCAAAATATTCTGTATCAAAATACTTTCCGTTCACTTGACTATTTAATTCCATATAAAGGTTATCTTCTTCTTTCAACCTTGATATAGTATAATAGCCTTCACTTGTTTGAAAGAATAAGGCGTTAAGACCTTCTTCATTATCTAACTCATAAGAAATTTCTAAAACTTTTAATTCCATATATTAGTTTGTTAGTTGTTCAATTACTGATAATGGTTTGGTGAGGGACAGCGTTTAGCTGTTATCTCGACCTTGTTATAAGCTAAATTTTTCTGTTATTATATTCTTTATCATTTTAGCATCTGTGCTATTCAGCATATAAATGCTGCATAGTTTACTAAGAGCTTGCTGTATCTCTGCATCCATCATCCCTAAGTTGAACATTATACCTAAAGGAAGAAACCAAGAGTTAGGAACTTGCTCGTCCTCAATCTTTACCTTTGGGATATGGCTTTCTGCGTCATTTTCACAACTTAATACACACCCTCTGTCTTCTTCTTGTAGATTTCCGGTAGCATCTAATTCGGCACAATAGAAACGCTTTTCTTGGCTTCTCTCATAATAGCCATAAGCGTAACGATATTCCCATAAATCTATCGAGAAGTAATAGACACCGCATTTTGCCGAAAGCCTTTTACCCAATGTTTCGTAAATATATCGCAAACATTTCCCTTCAACGATATAATATCCGTTAATGACTGACGAAATCAATATCTTATCCACTCTCGGTAAAAGGTCATTAAGATAATTGTCTGCATTTTCATAAGTAGTACAAAGTATTGGGTTGTTATCCCACTGCTCATTTTCAGACAAAAGGGTTAGTCCCAATATGTCTGCAACATCTTTTCTAATGGATGCAGGTATTAAGATCCAATCAGCACAGCTAAAATGTTCTTGTACTTGTTCGTTCATAATTTGGTGTACTATTGCTTATAATGGCTTGACAAGGAGCTGCGTTTAGCAGCTAACTTGGCTTGTTAGTAATAATTCATTCCTCTTTCTGTTCATCCAAACATTCATTCACCCAATCTCTAAGTCCTTCATCAATATCTTTCTGCAATGTTTCTTCTAAAATCACTATACCTTCTGATTTTTCGGAAGTGTCAAGAGAGTTTAAGAATCTGTTAAGCATCCATATATTATATTCAGTAGGCACTCTACGAATAGAAGCATATAAAAAAGGAGCATAAGTATTATTATCAAGTTTTTCCAAATAATGGACTACACGACCGGGATTGCCAAAGTTGAAATGTGGATGCCTTTCAAGCAATCTAAATAAAGGCTCGATTAAAGCATTATCCATTTCAGTTAAAACAGATTCTACCTCTTGCAAATCTTCTTCGGATTGAAGATTCATATTGTTGATTTTAGAAATAATCTCATTTACATTCATACTTCGTTTATGTTTATCAAGTTATTACTAATGTTTGGTGGCTAATCGACCTTTGGGGAGATTTAGCCGCTTGTTAGCAACCTCGTTCAGAACACATCATTTTCCCACCATTTATCAAAAGTTCGTGGACAAACCTTGCGGATGGATTCTTCATCGTCCTCTTCCCATTCAAATTCGATTTCGTGAGCATACTGGGGTAATGAATAGTTTTCTTCCGCTGTATAAAAGTAATCTTCATTCCCGGTTCGCTCTCCAAGAATTGCCTGAACGGCATAATCTAAGTCCTCTTGTTCTGGATAATCGTCTCCTTCCGGATCTTCAAGTTTCGAGAACACATCACACAAGGTATCTGCATTTTCCAATGCGTTGTAAAACACTTTCCGCCCCTGCACAATAAGCCAAAATCGAAAATAGTCGAACCCGTCATCGCTGCATCCGCCAAGCACGACGTAGGCAACAGCCCATAAGTCCTGCTTATAGGATAGGCTGCAAAAATATTCCCACCAATATCTAAACCCAAACAATTCTTCTTCGGAAAGTGGGGTTAGACACTCTTTCAAATTTCGTCCACGATTAGAATTTTCGATGATTGTCCAAAACTTTTCTTCTGTCATCAATTTGGATGCTTCTTTTGTCATTTTCTTTCTTTTTCAGGGTTGCTAATGGTTTGACAAGGGGCTGCGTTCAGCAACTATCTTGGCTTATTAGCTGTATTCTAATTATCTTTTATTGAATTTAGAAGTTTACTTAATTCACTCTCATTATCCACAAATCCTGTTTCCATCAATGCTTTAATATATTCTTTTGTAAAAGAAGCAAATTTATCTTTGTATTTCAAACTGTAAAGGAGATTGGCAATATCGAATAACTCCCAATTATCTTTTGAGAACAAAGCATATTTATCTACCAATTTAATTATCTGCTCTTTAATTATTACCTCTTTATCTGATGATTGATTTAATGCCAAGATGATATTTTTTGCTAAGGCAGAAGATGAAACCCGTGTATTGAGCATAACAAAAAACAAATCATCTAATAAACGTATCTGTATTTTTTCAGGAATATACTCATACATCATTACTTTTAGCGTAATATGCAAACCTTGTTCATCTTTACGGTTGCGCAAAGACTTCGATAAATCATTATAGATTTGCTCTTCATCACAAGCTAAAAATAAGGCGAGACTTTGCCTGTATTCGTTATAGGCAATATTGACCTGTTTCCATTCCTTTGAATATTTATCTTCCATATTACAATTCATTTTACAGCTAATTATTCAATAACCACACCTTATGGTGTAGTTCCTAATCTCTAATAGGTCATAATCTAATCATCATCCAAACTATCCAACGGGTTTGGAACTTTGGCTTTGTAAGCATTAGACACGTGCAAATAAATTGAGGTCGTCTTTATATCGTTATGCCCCATAAGCTCCTGAATGGTTCTTAGGTCAGTCCCTTGTTCCAGCAGGTGAGTAGCGAAAGTATGTCGAAGCATGTGCAAATGTACCCGGTGTTTTATTCCGGCTTTTCTTGCCGCATCTTTCAGTATTTTCACCAATGCACTGGGTGAATATTGTTCACCCACCTGTTCGCCCTCAAAGAGCCACTTTTGCGGTCGGTACTCCTTGTAATAAGTTCTTAGTTCATTTAGTAGTTTCTCTGAAAGCAGGGAGTACCTGAATTTCTTTCCTTTACCCACTATCCTAATCAACATCCGTTCACTGATAATGTCATTAGGGGTGAGGTTTAGAAGTTCACTGCGGCGCAGTCCGGCAGAGTAGATTAATGAAATCATGCACCGATGTTTCCGGTTGGTCATCTGTGCAAAGATATTTTTCATTTCTTCCCGGCTCAATACTTCGGGCAAAGTCTTGTATTCTTTGGCACGGACTATACCATCGTAATATTGTCGTTTGCCTTTTCTAACTTTTTCGTAATAAAACTTGATTGCGTTGATACGCATATTCTGTTGGGTAGCAGAAATATGCTTTTCCTTTACCATGTAAAGCATATAGGTATTTATATCCTCGATTGTTAGTTGGTCGAGGTCAGCCCCTTTATGATATTCCATAAAGTCGCTGAAATAGATTTTATAGGCTTTTATGGTAGAAGGACTGTATCTTTTTTGTTCCAATAACTCCAAATAGCCTTTTGGCAGTATATATTCACGTTTGGGTTTGGGATGTCGTACATATACCCGACTATAATCAATATAGGCATGGGGAGAATAGCGGTCATAAAATGTAGGAAGCCGGAAAGTAGATGCTGGCATATAGGCACAACTGTTTGCATCTACCTTTATTTCGGTATCTTGGGCAAACAGCAAAGCAATAGCCTGACTGTTTGAATATTCTATTCGTATGCAGTCCTGCCCGTCCCTTTTTTCCTTGTACAAGACGATAGTTTCCCGTTGTTTCTGTACATTATCCATATTGCTAAAAATAGATTCATGCTCCAAAGATAAGAAAAACAACAAAAAACGAACACTCATTCGGTTTTTATTTTACCGAAAACATTAAAAAATGAAAATCAGGCTTTTAGTAAGGAATAAATATAGCGAAAATTACTCGCCAGTTCTTCCACATCAAGCCCGTTTAAATAAGATTGCTCGTATGATAAACCGAAGTACATTTGCCTGAACATGGTAGCAGCCCTTTTAACATCCGTATCAGGTCGTATTTCTCCATTATCCTTTGCTTTCTGTATAATATTCATCCACAACTCATAATCCTGTGCAAAGAAATGCACAGTCTTTTCTTGTATATTGGGGTAGTACATCCTAACTTGTGCAAAGAAGTGATAATAATAAAAATTAGGACTGCATCCATAAGGATTGTTACCATCATCCACAAGTTCACACAACCGCTTCATAGTAACAATTATCCCCTGTATGTACTGTTCGATAAACTCCGCCAGTGTACATTCGGTCTTGTTAAACTTGTTTTTCGGGTGATGTGTTTGAAATATGAACTTATCAACCACAGCCACAAACAAGTCTTGTTTGTGGGGGAAGTAATGAACAATGCCAGTTCTTGCCAACCCGCAGGCTTTGGCAATTTCCGTAAAGCTCGCTTTCTCATAGTTCATCTTCACAAAAACTTTAAATGCGTTTTCCAGCACTTCATCCCGGTTAGTTATCATATCACATACTGATTTATATTTTCCAACCCCGAAAATACTATTTTATTGAATAGCTTACATAAAAACGAGCAATAGATTAACAAAAATAAATCGGCAAACAACTTTAATAAATAAGAGAAAAGTTATTGTAGGACAAGATAAAGTTAGGTGCAAGGTGCAAGCATATATTTATATATATAGCTTGCACCTTGCACCTAAGTTGAAATATTAATAATCAAAGACTTGCATAATTCAAAACGAATGTGTACTTTTGAACCCAAGATACATGGAGACAGACATCCGCCAAAAGCGGACAGAAACATATAAAAAAGTCAGTGTCCAAATCGTACCCCCTCAAAGGGATAACGATACTTAAAATATTGATATTTAGGACAGTGAACCGCATGGGTTAAAGACCCAGGCGGATCACTTAGGAGAAATGAAAATACTCCAACAAACTAAGACAAAGCTCTTTAAACCAGTGGTTTAAAGAGCTTTGTCTTACCCGCTTACGACAGAAAAAAGACCTCAAAAAGCCACCCTGTGAAGATTAATCGTTACTAATTCGTTACGGTTTTCCGTTACGATAAAAGCCGTAACGAATTTATAGGTAAGTCGCTCATTTGTCGAATATTGGCAGTCGAAAGTCATAGCCGTTACGGAATGAACAAATTAACTTTGCAACAAGAAAGGAGTTACGGTATGAAATCGACATTCAAGACACTCTTCTATTTAAAGAAGAACGAACCGAAGAAAAACGGTCATGTAGTAATTATGGTGCGCATCACGGTGGACGGTGATCAGGTGCAATTCAGCAGCAAGCTGGACATACACCCCGACAACTGGGACACGAAAGCGGGAAGAGCCGTCATCAACAAACAGAGTGCGGACAAGAAAGAAAGCCTCAGGGTATCCTCACTTAACAAGACTCTGGACGAGATACGTTCGGCCATCACCATGCACTACACACGCATGATGAACGTGGACGGTTACGCACTGCCGGAAAAAATCAGGAACGCATTCCTGGGATTGGAGGAAAAGGAGAAAACACTCATCAGTTACTTCACCCAGCACAATGAACAATATGCAAAGAAGGTCGGCAAGACTGCCACGCAAAAGACCTACTCCCGCTACGAACTGACCAAGCAGCGGATGATAGAGTTCTTGCAGAAGGAATACAAGTTGTCGGACATTCCCGTGAAGGAAATCACCGTCACCCACATCGAGAACTTCTACCTTTATTTGCGTCAGGAATGTGAGGTAAGCAACAATACCGCCATGAAATTTGTACAACGTTTCCATACGATACTGTTGTTTGCCCAGAAAAGCGGATTGAGCTTCATTGATCCCTTCGGGAATTTCAGGTTCAATTTTGACAAGACCGACAGAGGGTATCTCACGCAGGAGGAAATTGACACGATCTATTACAAGGAGTTCAAGTCAAAGCGGTTGGAGCACGTGCGTGACGCTTTCATCTTCAGCTGTTATACCGGTTTACCTTATTGTGACATCTATACGCTTTCAAGCGAGGACATAAAGATCGGCGTGGACGGCAAGAAGTGGATTATGAAAGACAGGGGCAAAACCGGTGTGGAATCATTCATTCCCCTACTGCAAATACCGTTGGATATTCTCGCCAAATACGAGGGTAAGTTGAAAGACGGAAGATTGCTTCCGGTAATCAGTAACCAGAAGATGAATGAATATTTGGCGGAGATAGCCACTATTTGCCAAATCAACAAGCGGATCACCTACCATCTTGAAGACATTTTCAATCGTCTTTATCTTTGAATATTAACGATTTACAAAGTCTTTCCGCTTGACATGTAACGATTTAGAAACGAGCGAAGTTCTGTATTCTGTCCTGTTCTGCATTAATTATAGAAGAAACAGGTCTGATAGATTATAAGGAAATTAAGTTGTCTCCATCAATTTCGTTTCACCAAAAGCACCTTTACGAAATTTTAAATTTCAAAAAACAAGTATGACACCAAAAGAGAATATAAATTATAAAAGTAGTACACTCATGCCTAAGATTACCAAACCATTATAAATCATTACCTTTCAATTTTTAAAATACTCATTAATGTTGTATCTTTGCAAAAAAGTAAAAAATTATGTTTCAAGATAATGAATATATAGGTTTTGTTACGTACACACAAGGCAAAAGGAACCGAAAAATTCCTTTTGGTATAGTTTCACAATCCTACAAACAGAAAGCCATTGTAACGCATTATAGTAGGAAAATAAGAAAAAATCTGATAGCGATTGAAGACAAGCGCTACTTTTCACACTTAGGAATTGATATAAAATCAATATCAAGAGCCTTATATATGAATATCAAAGCTCGAAGAATCATACAAGGAGGAAGCACCATAACACAACAGTTAGCTCGCAATCTATTCGAAGACCATTCTATAACCTTTCATCGAAAGATAAAAGAAATACTATATGCTATATCCTTAGAGAGAAAACACACAAAAGAAGAGATATTAGATTTATATTTTAACAATATTTATTGGGGAAAAAACTTATATGGAATAAGAGCAGCAAGTTTATACTATTTTACCAAAGAGCCTTATCTCTTATCACAACAAGAACAACTGTTACTACTAACCATATTAAGAGGACCAAATTATTATATAAAACACTCTGATTTATGCATGAAAAGGTACAACCTTCTTAATGAAATTCTTTTTAAGAAAAGAATTATAAGTAAGAATGTTTATCAGAATAATAAAATGTGGACATACAACTTTGAATACAATAAACTGTCAATAATTCCTCCATCCGTAATACCATATATCACAGAATCTATCAATAATAAGAAATCAAGCATACTAACAAGCCTTAATTTTGATTTACAGAATTTCATTAATTACACTATAGAAAAATCTCCTTATCCCATATCAATCATTATTTTACAAGATGGGAAAATAATCGGTATTAATAGTAAATATGGAATAGATTATCCTCTTACTTTTCATTCTAATATAGGCTCCACATTAAAACCTTTTTTATATACTTTTTATAGAGAAAATGGGGTTTCAAAAGAGGAAACATTCAATTGCATAACTACAATTAACAATCAAGAATGGAACGTAAAGGAAGCAGAACTACCCAGCAAGTCTGTCTTAAATATACAAGAAGCACTTTTGACATCAAATAACAACGCTTTTATAAATGCTGCCAACAAAATAGGTATGAATAACGTCTTAAATTTCATAGCTAGTTTACTAAATAAAGAAGAGAACAATATACACCCGTCTAGCATTCTTGGAGCAACTAGCGATGGAATTTCTTTATTTGAGCTCACTAAATTATATGCTGATTTTTTCCTAAACAATGATGATCCTTTTAAAAATGAATGCAAGCAACTATTATGTCAAATAGCAAAAATAAAACTAAGAATAGATATAAATAATTTATTTTTAAAAACAGGGACTACAAATGGAAATAAAGAAAGATTTGCAATTTTAGGGAATGAAAAGATTGTCTTAGGGATAATGAGGCAAGAAAACTCTATAAATGATTATTCTAAAGATGGAAGCTTTATTAACTCTATTAAAAATATTGCTCGAAATATTTTTAGCAAAAAAAAAATGTACACATGGATGTAATCAATAATTTCATATCTGAAAATAAAGACATATTAAGCATATTAATTACGCTTTTAGTAGGTTTCATAGCTTGGATATGTAAAGAATTAATCGAAACGCCTATGAGACAATCTAGAGAAACTTTTTTCAAAGTAACAGAAAAAAGGATTGGCATATTGTCAGAACTGTACAATTATATAAATATAATTGCATTATTTCCTCAAGAGACAAATATAAAGGAAGAACTACAAAAAATAATTCTATCAGACAAACTGGCTTATGTTGATGAAAAGATAATTGTAAATATTATAGAGATTGCATTTAAAGAAGTGACTAATGAAGGATTAGTGTTAGACACAAGAAAGGAGCTAAGAGAAACGATTGATAAATGTGCAGAGATAATTCGAAAAGAAAATCAATATTTTCTAAAACATGACACTACTAATACTTATAAAAGAGTGATAGCATATTTTATACAACTAATTAAAGCTATAAGCTTTATAGTATTTATCCTAATTGCCATTTTCTATCTCATAAAAAGTATTGTCTTTTTATCTGTTGTATGGATTATATTTTGCTGTATATTCATATTTGCTGTGATGTTGATTCTTGAGAAATATATAATATAGCTACATATTTTTAATAATACAAATGAATTGTATATCTTTGCTCCCAGTATTCTCCATGAGCAAACTACCGCAAAAGCACGTAGCAAATTAGTGGGATAATTCATGGGATATGCTTG
>OGGC01000488.1_pt1 | contig 33238 bp, 19 predicted proteins | sample 1571181 | NCBI WGS metagenome assembly OGGC01 (sample SAMEA2581930, study PRJEB24529) | metagenome | biome: Human gut stool | place: China | collected 2011 | reverse complement strand
TCTGCTCTGCTCTGCTCTGCTCTGCTCTGCTCTCAAAATTATCTTTGACCTCCTACATCTTGTCAATATATAAGCTTCTCAAATTAATATGCAATCTTTTGTTACATGAACAGATCTTTCCAGCATTATATGTGGACTTCCTAAAAAATTAACTCTCGTACTGAAAATGCTTATTCGAAGCCAATTTATAATATAGTTGAAAGCAATGTTAGAGAGTTAATTATATAGGAAGTTCACATCGTAATCAAATGGCATTGATTCATTGATGTGAACTTCCTAAGATAAACTCCCCCAAAAATACCAGAAGCAAGTAACTGATAAATACAGTTTTTAGATAAGCCGCTTAAACTTTTTCAATGTTCATAGGATTTTAGGGGAAAGTTCTAAAGTATAACTAAAAAAAATCCATTTACAAACGTTCTTGGGCTTTCTTATCATTGTATGGTAATTTGATGAAGTTTGCAATTGACTTATCTTATTACTTTTTTAATGTCTCCTTAACCCGTTGGAATACTTCGTCATCTATTTTAGGAGACATCATTCCCGTTTCAAACTTAATCTTTGGCGTTAAGAATGTTTCTTCCGGTAAAGAAATATCAAACAAACACGGTTCCTTATCATAAAACCAGTCTTTATAATTTTCTAAATCTTCATAAGAATTAAGCTTAACCGCCTTGATACCGTAAGCTTCAGCTATTTTTGTAAAATCAGGAACAGTATATCCCCCACTAGCAGCAGTATTGGCAAATCTATCTCCGTGATTGAAATGCTGTGTTTCGCTAATCTTTCCAAGAACTCTGTTATTAAGTATAAAAATCTTAATCGGAAGATTCTCTCTCTTAACTGTTTCAAGTTCTTGGATATTCATCTGAAATCCACCATCACCGCAAATACAGTAAACAATTCCATTATTTGTGGAAATAGAAGCTCCAATGGCATATGGAAGACCACATCCCATGGCACCAAAACCACCGCCGATGAGAATTCTCCCCATGTATCCTTTTAGCTTAAAGGACTGAGCAGCCCAACACTGATTCATCCCTACATCCACCGTAATTATTGGATTTTTAGGCAAAAGATCCGAAATCTTCTTGATAGCAAAATTACCGGGCTGGACATCATATTTTTCTAGCAGCTTTTTTGCCTCTAAGCACTGCTCTTTCCAAGCTGAAAAGTCTCTCACATCTTCTGAAAGAAGTATTCTCATAAAGTCTCTTGCATCAGTATGATATTTCTTTTCATTATCTTTGATATTTCTACTCAATTCATATTCATCAATATCACAACGAACAAGATCAGCTTTTGGTGCAAAATTTTTAGGATCTCTGCCAACTTGTCTAATTCCCAGACGTGCGCCAACGGATACAATAAGATCACACTGATTTAAAATCATATTAGCAATCCTATTTCCATGTGTTCCAATAAATCCGATATGTAAATCATCTTGTGCCAGATCTACACCATTCATGGTTGTTAAAACGGGAATATTTGTCTTTTTTGCAAATTCATGAACTATATCTACTGCACCAGCAGTTCTTACGCCATTACCTATCAATAATATCGGCTTGTTGTATGTCGAGCGGAAAATCAATGATAACACCTCCTTTTCTTCCCAAATTAGCCATGTTAAATGCACGGCTAACTATTTCTGGAAAACCCGCGCTTGTATTAGCTGTAACGGAATATTTTGATATATTTCTAGTCATTGAAACCAAATCCATCTCCTGAAAGCCATTTTGCCTGATGCCTGAATAACCTTTCATTTCATTGGTAGGAACATTTCCACAAATACCAATAATCGGGAAGCTGTCAAACCATGCATCAGCTAATCCGCTAAGTCCATTTACGGCACCAGGCCCCGATGTAGTAAAATAAACACCAATTTTTCCAGACATTCTAGCATATCCAACTGCTGCAAAGGCACATCCCTGTTCATTGTAGCAAACATGTGTTCTTATTTCATCTTTTCGTTTGTACAATGCATCCATAAAAGGAACTATGTAACCGCCCGCATATCCAAATACATCGGTTACCCCGTGATTTATAAGATAGTCAACCAAGTATTCTGAACAATTCAAATTATTATACTCCTTTCTATTAATTATATATATCCTAGTATTAATACTAGCTATATAACAATTCTTCAGGAACACTTAACAAAGCCTCAAAAAGAGCTAAGTCTTCTTTTTTTGTAATCTTTATATTGTTAGTTGTTCCTTTTGCAAAATAGACTCGTTCACCATAATGAATTAATAACGAACTGGTAAATGTAAAATTATGTTCATTCTCTCTCTCCGCCTTTTCATAGTATTTTAATACCAGTTCATAGTTATATACCTGTGGAGATGCTGTCAACATTACATGTTCTCGATCAATATCCTTGACTCCAGATACCATATCTTCTGTGTAGACGATAGGGGGATGACAAACAATTGAAGAAGATAACATCTGACTCTCTCCTCTAAAAAAATTTCATTCGTATCGTAATAATTGTTTAGGAACTGCTTTATATATTTCGGGAAACAGTCCTCCCCGCCCGATGTCAAGTCTTGGACAACATTTTTCACAAATTTCTATTTTAGAAGTGCTGCCACATCCCGCCGCAATCATTGATTTTCCTTGATATTCCGCCATTTTTCTCTTTGGCGGTCTATTTTTTTGCCCTAATCTTCATTTTTACCGCTGATGATCTAGGTTCTTCACATTTTTCAATCATAAAAGAATCCTCGTTTAATCTTTTTCTGTGCTGCGCCATATCTTTACAGGATTCCATATCAATCTTTTCCAAAAATCCTGCTTATCTCTGGTTTTTCCATCAAAAGCAGAAATTCGATCCAACATGCCATCAACAGCCCGAAAAGATAGGTGTCAAAAATGCCATGAGATTTTTGTTAAAAAAGACTAAGATTTTTAATTTTCGAGCAAGTGATACACTTTTCCCTCTCCATCATGTTCTTTGTTAAAAAATAAACATTCGTTAAAAGTCCGGCAAAGATTCATCTGGTTTGTCAGAAAGATAGCCTTTTTCACAATTAAAAAGCTCCCACCTGCAACTCAAAGTTTCCTTTGAATCACAAGTGGGAGCCACTACCAAATCTTCAAATATTATTCTTAGTTCTCTTTTTGTTCTGCTTCAATTTCAGATTTTTTTCTTCTGCCCCGGCGTTTCTTTTCTGTTTCCGGTTTCACATCCCCAATATCATAAATGACAACTTGCTCATCCGGATACAAGGTTCCATTCAAGGTATAGCTAAGTTTACCACCATTGTCATCCTCGAAAGGCAGCATTCTCCGAAACTCTACCTGGATAGCCGGCACCTTAATGCTGATTGCATAAGTCTGCTTGCTTTCCTCATTACTGAACTTGATCGCATTCGGATCTTTTTCTGAACAAGGCTGAATCGCAATCTGCCTAGTCTTTGCGTTGAGCAGCACCCTGATGTACGGTGCATAGTTCAACTCTACAGCCGTTGCCTTATTAAATTTCAGGCTGTTTGAAGTCACCGTCATAACAGACTCGCCTTTCGGTTGCTTTAGATTGATTACCTCAAATCCCTTCAAAATTTCCATTTCACATTCCTCGCTTTCATATTCTATGTGTTCCTGCTCTGGCTTTGCATCAACCAGTGCCATCACCTTTTCTGTTGCCGTTTCCAACCTCTTGAAGGAAACAGCCTTCCATGTAGGTCTAATGGGAACGAATCCTAACAGCACGCCTTTTCGTAAAGGAATCAGCCTTTGCTGCTTTGGGCGAATACGCCTCCGCTTGCCTGCAATCTGTTCCAACCTTACCTGTGCCTTATCCCAGACCTCTCGCTCTACGATTGCAGGGTGATGGTCTGGTATAAAATACTGCTCCACCTCGCCTTCATTTTTCTTGGTCTTGTGGGTCAAACAATCTACCGTATAGGTTTTCTGCATCAGAACGTCGCCGCAGTATTTTTCATTCCGCAGGATATTCTTGACCGATTCACCCGTCCATGGGTTATTTTTGATTGTTCTGATTTCCAACGCATTGAGCTTTTCTGCAATTTCTGCCGGGTGCATTCCCTTATCAAAGCTCATATAGATGGTACGAACAATTTCAGCTTCGTTGGTCACAATCACCATTTCGCCATCATCGTCCGTATCATAGCCCAGCAGACTCGTCGTACTGATTTTTTGCGTTCCGGCTTTCATCCGGCTTCGAGTTGCCCACTTGATATTAGTGGAGATGCTTCGGGATTCCTCCTGTGCGAAGGAAGCCAGCATCGTCAGAAATACTTCTGCCTTTTCATCCAGACTATCCAAGCGTTCCTTATCAAAATACACACTGACAGGTGGCCGGAGGTTCCGCAGCAATCGAATATTAGTCAGGCAGTCCACCACATTACGAGCAAAACGACTGATAGACTTCGTAAGAATCAGATCAATTTTCTTAGCCTTTGCATCCTCTATCATCTGCTGAAACTGCACTCGATGCTTAACTTGTGTACCAGAGATTCCCTCATCCGCATAAATGCCTGCCAGCTCCCAGTCTGGGTGCTCCGCTATAACAGTGTTGAAATGTGCCATTTGCTCTTCCAGACTGGTTTCCTGCGCCTCCTGATCTGTGCTGACACGACAGTATGCAGCGACACGCTTTTTAGGTGGTTCTTCTGTTTCCGCCACGACACCCACTGTTGCAGGAATTATTTTCACATCATAGGTCTTTGTCAGGCGAGGTGTCTTTTTTCTTCCCTTTTCCTTACGTCGTTCTACCACAATTGGCCTTTTAGCATGACTATCGCTTGCCACATTTCTCCCTCCTTCCACTTTTTCTTCCTATTACAAAGTTGCCCATGTTATAGCATTATCATTAATGTCATAACATGGGCAAACACTATTTGCAGACTCTCTATCTTAATTATTATACCGCATTGTGGGTATCTCCACAATATCCATTTGCATACCCACCCCGTATAATGAAACGTAAAGAACAATTTTTTACAAGCAAAAGTGGTGACAGCTTTGATTGATTTTACTCCTCTGTGGGAAACTATGCGCCGCAAGCAGGTAACACAGTACCAGCTTCTCAAAAACGGCTTGGACAACAAAACGCTGGACACTCTGAAAAAGAATCGGAATATTACACTATCCACATTGGAAAAACTCTGTCAGATGCTCGATTGCACTCCAAATGATGTCGTGCAGTTCATTCCAGACGATAAAAAATAATGCCGTCATAGTACCGTATAGTCGGTGGCTGTGGCGGCATTCCATTATATATAGGTAGAAACGCTCATTCTATAACTATCACATTCCTGCAGAATGAAACACCCGCCTGGTCGAGAAGATTCACAAATCCCCTCACCCAGACGGGCGTTGTTTTTTCGTGCAGTTCCAAAGGCAGGCTATCCGGGGCGGACATCTTATATGTACCATACCTGCCGAAGCATTACTACCGCCAGTTCCAGAAGTACAACTACGCTGCCGACCACCTGCGGGACCATAAAAATCACAAATCCACCGATCAGCATTTGAAGTGCTTCCACTCCTTGCGACTGTTGCATCAAAAACGAAAGGACCGCCGTTACCAGTAGCACACTGCCCAGCAGATAGAAAATCCATGTCGAACAATGATGCAGAAATGCCACAAACCACTTTGCCAGCCACACCGCAAGGAGCAGCGGCAGGGTTATCATCACCAGCACCAATTTTAACAGCCATCGAATCGCTTTCATAATGTCCTCTTTCCGGCTGGTCTGTTGCCCATGTTATAGCACACTCTCTGATGTTCCAACATGGGCAACCCAGTCCTCTCTCAAATTTAGCTTGTGTGCAGTGCTTTTACAGTATCCTGTATGCTCCGCTCATATTTGAACCGTACCACGATGCGCCCTCCATCATGCACAAAGACATTTTCGATAAAGGCCGACACCATACCTGCCGTGAGCCTCGTTCCGTTCAGAAAATTTTCAGCCTGCTCTGCCGCTGCGCGCACGGTTCCCGGCACAACGCTTTCAGCGGATTCTTCCGCCTTGGATTGTTCAATTTGCTCTTGCACCTCTGAAATTCGTCTGTCACACTCCTGCTTTTTCTGCTTGTAGGTATCCAGTGGGAGTGTTCCTGCTGCATATTCTTCATACATCCGCATCTTCTCACCTTTCAGGTTTTTAAGTTCCTGCTCCATCAGAGTTTTGCGGCGGTTTGCCTTTTTGTGGGCTTCTTTCAAAGCCTGCTCTTCCTTTTGAATATCACCATAAAGGGAATCCAGCAGAGAGAGTTCCTTTTTCAGTGCCTGAAAGACGGCACTTTCAATATCACTGACCTGAAATATCTCAGATGTGCATTGGGTCTGCCCAACCAGTTCCAAGCCCTCTCTGCACCAGAATGTCGGCACAACCTGTTTAAAATTGTGCGCCATCACTCGCCTGCAATTTCCGCAGCGGACTTTTCCTTTTAGCGGGAAGTCCACGCCGCCCATCAACACCTTATGGCTGTTGCTCTTTATGACAAGCTGCGCTTTTTCAAATTCTTCACGACTTACGATTGCTTCATGGGTTCCCTCCGTAATAAACTGCTGTCCTTTGGGAACTGTTCTGACAATGCTTTTGCCGGAAATCAGTGTTTTTGTTTTGCCCAAAACCATTGCCCCAGTGTACACATACGCCGTGAGGATTTTCCAGACACGAGAGCTATCCCAAAGAATCACTGGGGCGATGGTATAGGTCGTTTCCTTGCCATACGCCTTATTTTCTTTGTTATATACGCTCGGCACAGGAACATTTTCGTCATTGAGCATCATTGCTATCTCTCTTGTTCCCAGCCCCAGAATCGCAAGGTCGAAAATACGCCGCACGATTTTTGCTGCTGGCAGGTCGATGATAAATGCGCCCTTTTTGTCCGGGTCAAACTGATAGCCGAACGGTGCAGCAGATGCAGTTGTGATGCCTTTACGCCACTTGACCTGATTTGCAGTCCGCAGTTTCTTTCCTGCATCCCGGCAGTACATGGTATTTACCAGATTACTGACGACCACATCCATTCCCAGCGTTGTACCTTTATAATTATTGCTGTCATAGTTATCGTTGATAGCAATGAGCCGGACACCCAGCAGGGGGAAAATCTGCTCCATGTATTCGCCCACACCGATATAATCACGGCCAAAACGGGAAAGGTCTTTCACGATGATGGTATCAATCTTGCCATTGCGCACACCATCCATCATCTGCTGGAATCCAGGTCTGTCAAAATTGCTGCCTGTGTAGCCGTCATCTACAAAATCCATCACAGACACATTTTGCAGGCTTTCTTTGCAGGAGATATACCGCTGGATCAGTTCTTTCTGGTTCTCAATGCTGTTGCTCTTATCCTTGCCATCTTTGCCCAAGTCGCCATCAGCCCTTGAAATGCGCTGATACGCTGCAATCATGTTTCTGCACTCTCCTTTCCAAGTTCTGTAAACACATCCTGAAATCCGAAAACAATCCGAATCCGCTTGTCCGCACTCACTTCGATTTTCTGCACAAGGGATTTTACCAACTGAATGTCAAATTCAAAGTTGTCCAGATGTTCTTCCAAATGAGAAGTCATATTCAGGTATTCTTCGATCTGCCGTTCTACTTCCGCTTTTTTGTTTTCTGCTTCCTGCAGCGCAGCCCGTAGACCATCATACTGTCTGGAATAATCTTCCCGAATCAGCTGGTAATCTTCGGAATCCACCACACCAGCCACATAGTCTGCATAAAGCTGTTCCCGCTTCTTCGCCATCTGGCTGACTTTATCGGTCAGGCTCATAATTTCACCCTTTGCCCGGTAAACGGGATTCTGCACATCCTCGATTTTTTGCAATTCTTCCAGCACCTTCCGTTTATCGCTCAGCTGGACAATGAACAAATGCAGCCGATCCATTATCAGGGCTTTCAGCAGTTTTTCTGGAATCTGGTGGCCGATGCACTTATCGTCGGCCTGCCTTGCCTTGCAGATGTAATAGCAGACCTTTTTACTTTCCTCCGCTCCATGCGGCAGTCGTTCAAACTCCATCTGTCTGCCGCAGTCTGCGCAAAACACCATTCCTGCAAGGTCATTCTGATATTCTGCCCGAATCTGCTCCGACTTTGCTCTTACTGTCTGGAATACTGCTCGATTCTTGTTCAAGATTTTTTGCACCTTTTCAAAATCATCCCTTGCGATAATGGCCGGATGTGTGTTCTTTGCCACATACCACTGTTCTTTGGGAAGGTCGTGCTTGTCCTGTCCTGCGAATAACTTCTGTGTACTTTTATTGTTGATGGTATCGCCCACATAGGTTTGATTTTCCAAGATGTGCCGGATTGTGGTTACGCCCCACTTTTTACAGGTAAGCACTTCTTTCCCCTCAACCATTTTTCTATGCCACTCTCGTGGAGTCGGAACCTGCAGCAATGTCATTCGTCGAGCAATTTCAAAAATTGGCACACCCATCAGTTCCCACTGGAAAATCAACTGCACATAAAATGCAGCTTCCGGGTCAATTTCATTTCGCTTTGTCACGGAGTTCCGAATATAGCCATACGGAGCATCGTTTCCGACAGCATAGCCTGCTTTTTTTTTGCGCTGCAAGGAAGTCCATATCTTTTTGGATATGTCTTTCGCGTACATTGCGTTGACCATATTCCGAATCGGGAGAGCCAGACTTTCCATATCCTCTTTGCGCGTACTGTCAAAATTATCTGTAACAGCAATCAATCGAATCCCCAAAAATGGGAACACCGTTTCGATATAGTATCCTGCTTCCAGATAGTTGCGGCCAAAGCGTGAGAGGTCTTTCACCACGATGCACTTGATTTTCTTCTGCCGTACATCGTTCATCAGGCGGGTAAATGCAGGCCGCTTGAAATTTGTTCCCGTAAATCCATTGTCGAAGTAGGTATCCACATAGCTCAGTTCCCTGCTACGGTTGATATAGTCCTGCACCAGTGCGATCTGCGTTTCCATGCTTTCTTCTGTTTCTTCATCCTCAACAGAAAGCCGCCCATAGATTGCCGCAGGCATTTTTGCTTCTTCCAGTTCCGGGAGCAGCACAGAAGCTGCCGCCTGTTCCGGCTGCGGGAGATTTTTTCTACTCTTTCGTGCCACTGTCTGTACCCTCCACTTCTATCCGACTAAGCATCTGTTTCCATTCATCCGTTTTCATGGTCAGGCTGATTTCTACCTGTCCATCGTCCAGTAATGTAACCGTGACCTGCTCGATATACTTTTTCACAAAATTACGGTCAAGTTCCTCCGGGGTCTTATACTGTGCCATCTGCTGAATCCACGGATTGCGCAGGCTCAACGCCCGTTCCCATACCAGCGTATCTTCCATAATTTCTGTAAGCTGTTCATTCAATTTCCGATGCGCTTCTTCATAGTCCATCAGTTCCGCATGGTACTGTTCTTCGATGATTTCATTTGCCATATAACTTTCATACAGCGGCACACGGCGAAACTGTTCCATATTCAGTTCAGCCAGAATGGACTTCATCTGCAACGACTTTTCGGCTCGAACTACCTCGATTGCTTTCTTGCCTGCTCCCTGCTGAATCGCTGCAGCCAGCTTTTCTTCTTCCAGATGTTCCAGTTCCAGAGCATCCATCACCTTTTTATAAACGGTAGCTGCCGGGACTTTCAGATTCTTTCCGTTTTCCTTGTGTGCGCGGCAGTAACGGCAGTAGAAAAGTTCTTCCCCCGTTTTCTTATCCTTGTGCCAGCAGAGTGCGTGGCCACAAGTACAGATAATGTGTTTTGCCAGCGGGTTCGGTTTTTTGTAGCTTTTCCGAATGGAGATTTTGTTCTCCCCCTCCCTCATATTGCAAGGGAAAGCATAGAACTGCTCTTTGGTTATGTATGGTTCGTGGCAGTTTTCCGCAATGATCTGGCGGCTTCCATTTGCCGCCGCCCCCGTATAAGTCGGGTTTCGGAATAAACACCGCAGCATATCCGTTGTCCACTGGTCTGGTTCCTCATCATAAGGCTTTCCCAAAATTCTCTTTTTGTGCTTCATGGGGGGTTCCACGCCCTGCTCATTTAACCACTTTGCAATATCACGCATTTTCTGGCCGGACTCATATCTGGAAAAAGCCTCGCTCAAATAAGGAGCAACTTCTTCATCCTTTACCATATTGCTTTCGCCGTTTCTGCGAATATAGCCAAATGGAACAGAGTTTGTCAGCCGGAATCCTGCGCCTTGTTTTTTTCTCCACGCAAACATGATTTCTGCGTGCATCTCACAGCGTTTTGCTTCAAAATAGTCCTCAACTTCTTTTCGGCTGGCCGCTCTAGTATTCAGACCTTCATCCAGCACGATCAGGTCGATGCCCGTTGCATAGAGCGTTTCCTTGATTGCCTGCCGTGCTGCCGGGAAATCAGGCCCACAGTAGTACATGGATGCCACAATAATACAATCAAATTTTCGCTCTACCCCATCATTGGTCATTTGGTCAAACGCGGTACGCGCCTTTTCATCGTTCTTGCGGTCAGAATACTTTTTCAGCAAATCCAGTTCTTTATGCTCGTCCAAATATGCCGCAATGCGCTGATTCTGCTCGGCAATCGTCAGTTCACTTTGATGGTTCTTCCAAGGAAGTGTCCGGGTATAGCTTACACACTTCATACTGCACTTTCCTCCGTTTCTGCTGCCGGAACACTACTGCAATATTCCAGCACATTGCGAATTTCCTGATCGAACCGATACTGAATATGAATATGTTCCTTATCATAGACGGTGATGCTCTCTACCAGTTCCACCAGAACGCGGCGGTTCAGACTTGTCAGGTTTTGGTAGGACTTGAAATCTTCGATCCATGGCAGATGTTCCACATCCAGATTGTTCAGGCAATCCCTCTGGCGGTTCATTTCTGCTTTGGCCTTGCGGATGGTTTCAACCTTTTCATTAAAGGAATGGCTGAATTCCTTATACTCTTCCTTGCTGACAATACCGCTGCTCATATCTTCATAAAGCTGGCGGCGCAAGGTCTGGTACTTCTGTTCTTCCTGCTCCAGCATCTTCAGATGCTCTTCCACAGATTTCAGTCTGCGTTCATTCTTGGGAATCTCATTGATTTCATCCAGTCGATGTTCCAGTCCACTGATCTGCTGGACTTTCCCCTGCAATGCGGCCAGCACCACTTCGGCCAGCTTACTTTCGCTGATAAGATGTGAGGAACAGCCTAAACCATTGTGGTTTGTGACGCAGTGCAGATAAATATATTTCTTTCCATTTTTCGACACCGTGCGCCGCACCATGTTCTGCCCACAACCACCGCAGCGAACGATGCCCGAAAAGAGATTGACAGTCTGCTGTCCTTTCGATGCACAGGTGTCCAACTTCAAGACTTCCTGCACAGTATCGAACAGCTTTTGCGGAATGATTGCTTCGTGCATATTGGGAACTCTGATCCAGCCGGATTCTTCCACATCCCGAATCTTCTTGATTTTGTAATTGATCTTCTGCCGCCTGCCCTGTACCATCGTTCCAGTGTAGATTTCATTTTTTAGAATCCGAAGCACCTGAATCGCCTGCCACTTTGCATGAGTACCAGCTTTGAACCCACTATGGTAATTCAAACCGCACAGCCGTTTGTACTCGCTGGGAGCCAGCACATTCTCGCTGTTCAGCTGCTCGGCAATCGCCTGTGCGCTCATTCCTTCCAGTTTTCTGCGGTAGATAGAGCGGACAATATCTGCTGCATACTCGTCTACCACCAGACGGTTTTTGTTCCGTTTGTCTTTGCAGTAGCCGTAGATTGCATAACCGCCGATGAACTCACCCTTGCGCCGTTTCATGTCCAGCTGGCTGCGCACCTTGATGGAAATATCCCGGCAGTAAGAATCGTTCAGCAAATTCTTAAATGGAACCACAATGTTGTCCGAATCGCTGCTCTCAGTGTTCGCATTATCATAGTTGTCATTGATGGCGATGAAGCGAATCCCCATCATGGGAAAAATCTGTTCCAGATATTTTCCCATCTCGATGTAATTACGACCAAGGCGGGATAAGTCCTTGACGATGATGCAGTTGATTTTGCCGGATTTAATATCCTCCATCATCCGCTTAAAGCCCGGACGTTCAAAGTTGGTTCCTGTGTAGCCATCGTCAGCGTACTCTTCGACCAAATACAGTCCTGGCCGTTCTGCAGCAAAATCCCGAATCAGTTCTCTCTGATTGCCGATGCTGTTGCTCTCAGCCTTGTCGCCATCCTCGATGGACAATCTCAGATAGGCCGCTGCCCGTATGTCTTTATTCTTTTCCTTGTAAAAAAACAAAGCCATTAAACCTCCTGTCTCCACGCAAATTGCATGGTAAAATCCAGAAAGTTAATGGCTTTTGATTGCACTATTCACTTAACCCGTCTGTATTCTACCAAGCTGTGACACAAAAATCAAGCTGCTGCGCACATTTTTCAAAATTTATTTTTCAGTGCTTCCCCATACTCTGCAGCAGGCAATCCCACAGTTCGCTGCCCTCCGGCCGGAACGATTCATATACGGTGATGCCCTTGATGATGGCTTTTCTGTGATGCACAGGCTCCGTATGTTCCTGTTTAGGCTTTTCATCAAATCGTTCTTTCTGCTTCATAGAAATCAATCCCCCTTTACTAATAGGAATCCAGAAGGGCATTTTGGAATACAGTTTTTGAAAAAATTTCAAAAAAAATTGAAAAGTGTATTCCAAATAGGGGCTGCGGATTCCTATTTATAGAAGGACTTCTTTTGATAGGTCTACGGCATACGATAAAAGACAGGTCTTTTTCTGTCTTAGAGCAAGATTCGCCTATGGTAACTCAAAACTCACTTTCGTGATTTTTCATTCCCGGCAATCTTGATGGGGATTCCGTTCCCCATCCCCACGGTACGCACAAAATCTTGGATTTTGGCTATCTGGCTCCACATGAATGTGTTCGCAGCCGAACGCCTACGGCTTATCGGGAGTTGCTTCGCAACTATAAAATGCAGGAGGATCACACTATGGCTCGCCCCAAAAAGGATGAAAGCATCAAACGGACTAAGAATGTAATGGTTCGTTTTACCGATGTGGAGTACGCACTGGTTTCGTGTTCTGCTGAACAGGCTGGCTATCCCGTTGCCGTTTATGTAAGGAAACAGGCCATAACCGAAAAACTTCACGTTCATTACAACATCGTTGCCGACATTGCAGAACTGCGAGATTTTGCAAGACAGCTTTCCCATATCGGAAATAACCTGAACCAAATTGCAGCCTTTTTCAACAGCGGCGGCATCCAATCTCGTGCCATGCTGGAAGAAATCAATCGTTGCATGACCGACCTCCGCGCTATGCGGAAAGAAATTGCAGGACTGGCAGGTGATTATCGTGGCAATCTTAAAACACGTCGCGGGTAAAAGTGCAGACTATGGTGCTGCTCTCGACTATTTGAAATATGAGCATGACGAAGTTCTGAAGAGACCCCTGCTGGATGCAAACGGGAACTGGGTACTCCGTCGAGATATTCTTCTGGAGGGCATAAACTGTGAACCGGAACTTTTTGATGTGGAGTGCGAAATGCTTAATGCGCAGTACCACAAGAATCAGAATTACGACGAAATCAAGACGCACCACTACCTCATCAGCTTCGATCCTGCTGACAAAGACGAGTGTGGACTGACAGGTGAACAGGCGCAGGCCATCGGCATGGAATATGTAAAAGCCAACTTTCCGGGGCATCAGGCGTTGGTCTGCACCCACATGGACGGTCACAACGGCAGCGGCAATATCCATGTGCATATCGTAATCAACAGTCTGCGAAAGCTGGATGTTCCGCAGCAGCCCTTTATGGAACGTCCCATCGACTGTAAGGCGGGCTACAAACACCATCTGACGAAAGATTACCTAAAGCATTTACAGCAATCTCTTATGAATATCTGCTTGAGGGAAAATCTCAATCAGGTCGATTTGCTTTCCCCGTCTGTCAACAAAATTACGCAGCAGGAGTATTATGCTAAACAGCGCGGGCAGATCAATCTGGACAAGTTGAACGCTGAGCTTATTGCAGAGGGTTTCACTCCCATGAAAACCAAATTTCAAACGGAGAAAGATAAGTTGCGCGATTCCATTACTGCTGCGGCAAAGAAAGCAAAATCTTTTGAAGAATTCAGCCGCCTACTCCAAACCGAATCCAACATTTTGGTAAAAGACCACCGTGGTCGATTTAGTTACCTTCTCCCGGACAGAAAAAAATACATCTCTGCCAGAACTCTGGGAACCAGTTTTGACCGTGAACATCTTCTGACGCTTTTTGAAAGTAATGCGATTACCGCTGCAAAAGAAAAAAAGCAATGGAGTGTTGCTGACCCCATTGCCGTTCTCTATATCAAGTCCAATCTTCGTCTGGTAGTGAATTTGCAGGACTGCGTAAAAGCCCAGCAAAGTCGCGCCTATGCTCAGAAAGTCAAAATTTCCAATTTGCAGCAGATGGCAAATACCATCATCTATGTACAGCAGCACGGCTACGACAGCTACGATGATTTGAAAAAAGCGCGCGATGAATTATCTGCCAAAATGTCAGATGCCCGCAACACCGCCAAATCTACCGATGCCGACTTAAAGCTGCTGAATGAGAAGATTCACCATCTGGGGCAGTATCTTTCCACAAAGGCTACATACAAAGAATTTTTGCAGGCGGGCAACAAGAAGATGTACCGTTCTGCACATCAGGATGAAATTGCCAGATACGAAGAATCCGTTCAATTCTTGAAACGCAATTCCACGAATGGCACAATTCCCACGATGAAAAATTTACGAGCAGAAAAGGAAAAGTTGCTTTCTGCTCGAACCGCACAATACGAAAGCTACATCTATTTCAAAGATTACTACCACGAACTGCAAACCGCTTGTCGGAATGTTGACATGATCCTTGAAACGGAACATACACAGCAGCACAACCGTACACAGCTCAAGCGCAGTCACGAACCATCTCTTTAAAAAACCGCATGAAAAGGGCCAGCCACAAGACTTCACTCTGAAAGTCCTGTGGCTGGCTTCTCATTTTTTAGTTATTTTCAAAGATGCTGCTTTCTGCAACCTTCTTCAATGTAGCTATCACAGTATCATACGGCACGTTTTCTTCCAATAGCTGCGTTGTCAGACTATCATAGTCCTGCTTATATGCTTTTTCCTTTATGATTTTTTCAAGTAATTCTGGAACATTGGCTTCCGGCAATGCAGATGGGCAAATGACCGATTGTTCGCGAACTGCTCGTACCTCTTTTACCAATTCTTTAAAATTCTCATCCTGTGGAACAAGCGGCAGTAACTTATAAATATCATAGAGGTGGCGAGAATGCTTTGCAACTTTTCCCTGCAAGTAATAATCGCAAACTGCAAAAACCTTGTCCGCCAGTGTTCGATCAATTCCCTGCACTTTCATTTCAAACGGATTTAGATTATATTCTTCAATCGCATCTGGGGCTTCCTGCTCCATCATGTCACCAATGTAACTATGGACAGGCAATAAAACAGTCGGAAAGGATACTGCCGTATAAGACGTTTCCAACAAAACCGCAGCTTTCAGCGCATCACTAGCCATCGGAATGACTGAATCGTATGCGATCACATAGCGATTATAATCACGGCGGCTTCTGGTTTCGTCCAGATTCTCAATCGTCATTCCAAGTTCTTCTGCCGACTCCACGATTGCCTGCTTTATCTTTTTCTTTTGCCCTTGTGATAGCAACGTATCAATCGTAATATCAATATCTTCAGAAAAACGGCGAATCACTTTATGACACTTGCTCAGTGATGTGCCGCCCTTAAAAACGATATACGGCATCCTCTGCGCCAAAAGCCGCAGCAACATCGTAACATAATAATCTTTTTCGATTGCCTGTACCATAACACCAGTCTGCTCATAAGCCAAGTCAATCGCATCCCGGAATTGTTCTCTATCACTGTGCAAGTATGCCATTATAAATCACCCTCGTTTCTACCAGATTTTTGTATAGCTTATCCGGGTAATAAGAAAAATACGGTTCCATTTCCGAAAGGCTCAAACTTGCATCGCTCATATATTGGTACAAACGTTCCTGCAAAGGCTTTCCCGTAACTTCGGAATACACATCTACATCTTTCAGTAAATCAAGAAATTGCAGCACCTTATAATTGGATTCTGTCACTGGCACTTTCGGCTTACGAACGATCACCCGCGACTTTGCCAGAGATGTTTCCCTGTATTCATTCGTAGCCTTATTTGATACAACTTCATATAACATCGGAACCTGCGTAGTCAGCCCCATCTGGTTAAAGAACATCAAACCACTCACATAGCCGCATCGCTTATCCTTATCTCTTAGATATTTACATTCCAACACTTTTTCTGGTGGAAGCTGTGACCCTGATTTGAAAATCGTTTTTTTCGGCAAGAAGTAAACTCCATTATCAAACCGCTTTACCTTTCCAGCATCCGTGAGTTTTTTTATCTGTTGTCGAAGGTTGGCGCGACTCATACCTTCAATTTGAAGCTCAGCAAGGAAAATCGGCTCATTCGGTTTGTAGTTTTCTAAAAGATACTCATATAATGTTTCCATACTGCCCTCCATTCACATTTTAGTGTTTTATATTTTCTGTTCTGTTATTATTATACTCGTGATTTTCAAAAATATCAAGACATCTTCGTTTTCCACACAAAAAAAGAGTGGCGGCTCCTTGTTATAGGAACCACCACTCTGCGTTATAACGGATTTTTAGTTTTTACGGCTTCTCTCCTGCTGCTGTTGTTGGGTCTGGTCTTTCTGTTTCCGCTGTGCCTGCTTGATATGCAACCGATCCAGCACCGACCATCTGCCACCAATGCGCCGTGGCTTTTTCGGCACGTTGTTCACGCAACCATCTATCATGTCGTAATTCTGCTCTGTGCCGGATTCCCGCGCACGTTCATACGTTCCGTTCGTCAAGCATTTTTCATGCTCGGTCATATCCTGCTGCTTTTTTTCAGCACGCTGAACATACTCTGTAAGTGTGGAGCGAACATTTTCAAAGCCGTTCGGAGCATCCGTCACAAATACGCCTTTACTGTCTACCACGACTGGAGAAACAGCATCTTTGCGCTGCTCATTGCGCATCATAAAAAAGCAAACACCCTCGACAACTTCGCTGTCATACGGAAGCCACGTTCCAGTCTTTCCATCAATCTGATAATTGGGAACCATGTAGATGACAGTGTTTCCGGCTGCATCAGCATCCATAAAGCCACCGAATTCTACCAGTTCCTCTTTATCGACGTAGAAAAACTTACGTCCCTTTTCTTCATCCCATACGATCACATCGCCAACACCAAAGGAGCGGCCAATAAATGTGTTTGGCCGCTTTTCTTCCAACCGCTTCCGGGCTGTCATCGGCGTATCGCTGGGGGCAGGCTTTCCTTTATATGCACTCTGGTAATTCTGATGATGAATCAAAAAGCCGTCCTCTACCTGCTGCGCATAGGATTTTGCCCAATGCTGATGATGTACCTCTTTGATTTGGAAAACTCTATACTGGTTTATCATTTTACGTTTTCTCCTTTTCCGGCTCCTCCGGCCTATGCCACTCCAACTCCAGCCCCTTGAACTGTTGTTCAGTCAACCGCTGCATCTTCGGGATGGTCTGCTGGACAAGCACAGACATCTCTGCATCCTCTGCCACAAGCGGCTGAACCTCCGTCAACACCTGAATCGTATCTTTGAGTGTCGGCTGCTCAAACATCGCCATCAGCATCAGTTCCAGTTCATCAAAACGTACATTCATCATAATTCCATTCCTTTCGATTTTGCTTTTTTCGGCTTATCCTGTTCCTGCGCCGGCTGCTCCTGCTTTTTGGCTTTCAGACTGCGCAGAGCATCCAGAACAGACTTTTTTGTACTGCTGCGTTCCTGCTCTTTACTCTGCTGCCGTGCCGCCATCAGCTTTTCCATATCGGAGATTGCCTGCTGCACCAACTTATCATCTCTGAAATAGTTGATTGAATTGATGTTCTCGCGCTGCACTTTATCGTTCACGACCAGCTCATACATTCCGACAAAGCCACCATCTTCCTCGATGCAGAATCCAATGCACTTGTCAGCATTCATCCGTTCGGACGGAATCTTGTCATAGGCTTCCAAGGCTTCTTCCATTGTCAGATGGTCGTGGAACTCTCCCGCAAATGTAAACTCCAAACACTCCGCAACATAAAAGCTGAGCGTTTCTTCCGGCACAGGTCTTTCTGCGGCGAGTTTTTCTTCCAAAACCTCTGCCTGCTGCTCTGCCACCATATCGGCCTGTTCCCGCAGTTCTGCCGCGTCCATGACCCTGCCCTGTGCTGCATCGCAGCCAAACTCTGCAAGCAATTCCGTCATAGCATCCTGCACAGACTTATCTCCATCCGTTTCGAGAATGCCGCCATCCCGTTCCGTGAAGTCCTTATTATATAAGGTATAGTCGAAGCCATCGTCACAGGTCTGGATGTGAAAATAGGCATCCGGCAATTCGTATGCCAACTCCACATCCTGCACGGCTAACGCCCCCTGCAACGGCTGGACAACATGATTCTGGATATACGGGTTATCCCAGCCCGGAACCGTTTTGTAGTCCTCCACAATGGTGTCAAGGCCGTTTCTGCACTGCAAAACATCCAGTGAACCAGGCAGCGGATCAGGATTTTTCTCCACACCCAAGGCTTTCATGTAATGGTTTGGAAGTGCCTGATACTGCGACATTGCATCGTCGAGATTTCCGAACCGCTCAATTTTCAAAGGCGCGGCCTGCAAATTTTCGACCACATAGAACTGCTTTACGAAAGGCTGTTCCTGTTCTTGCTGCGCTTCCAGTTCTTTTCTGAACATTGTTACAAAGCCATCCAGAATAGCCGGGTGGCTGTCAACCACCCAATCCGTGCGGAAGGTCATGCGGTCTGCATTATGCTCCGGGGTGCTGACCTTCTCTGACCATTCTTTATTGCTGTGAGAAAAGCGGCCATCGTAGCTTTTATGGTGCAGAGTATTTGCCAGAATGTACCCCACACGCTCCATACCGTACTGCCGCACCACCTGATCGACTGCGCCATCGCCAAGGTACATCCCATCATAGTTGTCCGCAATCGCTTCATGGATTGCCTGCTTGCACTCGCTGTTCAGCCGATAGGAAGTGCGGTATAAATCCACCTCGTCATTTTCTTTGGCATAGCTGAACGGCTCATAGTAGACAGGCACATCCGAATAGTCCTGTGCGCTGTTGTCCAGCACAGGCGCAGCCTTTTCAATAATCTCCGATACCACATCTTCTTTTTTCGGCATATTCCATTTTTCAGAGAGATATTTCTGCACGGCCTCCTGAAAATCTTCATCGAAGCCGTTCCACAAATCTTCTGCTACCAGCTTGCCATGCTCATTGACTGCAACACAAGCCGCCATATCGCCGTGTTCCTCATGCTCCAGCAGGAAGAACTTTTCGCCGCCAATTTCCGTTTCATCAATAGCGTACCATGTGCCGATATGCCCCTCCACTGCGATATGGTAGGAATCGCTGTGGATCAGTGCATTGTTTTTCTGCTGCTGTTCCTCCATGAACTCTCGCACGGTCAACTCTGCGCCTGTGAAGTTCAGTCCTTCCTCACAAAGTTCCAGCCGCCCCTCCGCGCCAAGGTCAAGTTCTTCGGCCATCAGGACAGAAGCCGCATGGTTCACCACCACAGTTTTCTCTACTGTGACAGGCTGGCCGGGGTCGTAGTCCGAACCGCGCAGATCATAGCGATATAAACCCTCCGGCACATCTTCATCCCGCAGTCGGCCATTGCTGAAAAGACCAGGCTTATCAAAGATTTCGATTTCCTGCAATTTTTCGTTCAAAAGGTTCTCTTTCTGCAAATCCATATTCCTTTCCTTGAAAAAATCAGGCAGCTCTGCAAAGCCGATGCTGTCCACATAGTAGGCTTTGACCGTACTGCCATCATTGAGTACCACCACATCACTGACCGACAGCGAATGGCCCGTAAAGTCTGCCGGACGCTGGATATTGAACCGTTCATAAATACTATCCAGCGTGTCCTTTTCCGTAAGCGGCGCGGTATAAATCAGGTCATAATCTGCACGGGCAACCGTCATACCTTTCTTCTGCACAAAATCCAGACCCATAAAGCGGTAGTCGTGTTCCGGGTCACGGGCAGTGATTTGGTAAATACCGAGCTGCTTTTCGCTGCCATACAGCAGCACATTTTCCTGTTCTGTCATGTTTCGCTCCTGTTCCAAGTCAGCTATTGCAATCTGGAAGGTATCACTTCCGCGCTCGATTTCCTCTCGTGCCGTGACAAGAATCGGCCACGGGCTGATGCGGACAAGATAAATCTGCTTACCCTCGTCATACAGCCGCAGAGCCTGTTCACGGTTTATTACTGTCAGCTTAAAATCCGGCCGCGCATACTCGTCCTCAGCATAATCTTCCCGCTGCTCCAGCAGAATCGCATCCCATGCGTCCGCTTTAATGCCGAAAATGCCATCGTGCTGCTCGATCTCCTCTTGGCTTACATAATCGCCTGCCGTGCCATCACGGAACAGCGGATAAATCCTCTCACCCAGCCGATGCCATTCCCGTGCGCCTTCTTTCGTCAGCGGCAGCACATCATCTTTTCGGTAGCCATAGTCGTGCATCTCTGAAAGGCCAATCATTCTATCCGGCAGATTTTCGATCTTCTCCTGTGCTTCGTACATCAGACGGTTGGCTTCTTCTTTGTCATCCTCGGCCAGTGCAGCCGCCAGACCGTTCACCAGTTCTTCCGTTGCTGCCCGATTATCCAGCTTGAAAGCAAAATTCACGATAAGGTTTCGCTGTTCATCATCGAAAATCGTTATTTCCTGCTCCCTATTGGCAATCAACTTTTCCGCATACTGCATCGCGGTCATGCGCTCTGCACTCCTTTCTGCGATTGCCGCTTCCAGCTTTTCCAGAAAGTCGGCAGCGGTCAATCGAATCGTATCCATCGAATCTTTCAGTTCCTTCATCTCCTTGCCGCTGGCCCAGCTTGCCACATACGGGAAAGAGTAATCGGACGTATCAATGCCCAGAGCCGAGCAGACCGTAAATGCAATGCTTTCCGCTTCGGTTTCTTTCGTAAGTCGGTCTTTTTCCTCGCCGTTCTTCTTCATGAAATCGCTGTTATGCAGCATCGCATGAGCAACCTCGTGGATCATCGTCTTGACTGTCTGGCTCTCGCCCATGCCGACCTGAATGCAGATTTCTTTGTCTGCATCACTGTAATAGCCTTTGGCATCCCCTTTGATTTCATCAAACCGCATCGGCACGGGCGATACCTGCTCGATTGCCGCCGTAAGCAGCGCATAGTCTTTAACGCTGGCGGTCAGTTCGTTCACTTTCAGCGACGGAATCGGTTCCCCATCGGTCTGTGAAACATCAAAAACCGTCGTCACTCGGAAACGCGGAACCACATACTCCACACGTTCCATTTCCGGCTCGCCATTTTCGTTCAACACGGCCAGGCCCGTATCCTTGTCGATTTTCTCGCGTTCTTCCACTTCCTTGATGGGAGCCGGGGCAATGATCTGGATGCCCTTTTCGCCTTTTTTGACGTAACGGTTAAACTTATTCTTCCATGCGTTAAACCCTGCCACCAGTGTGGCATCAGGTCGCTGCATAGCGATCAGCAGCGTATTATTAAAACTGTAATTATGGAATTTTGCCATCGTGCGCAGATACGTCGTATACATTTCCGAAGTGAAAATGTCCTTTACGCCCTGCTCCAGCCGTTCCGTGATTTCTTTCATCTGCTGTTTGCGGTCAACCGCCATGCAAGACCTCCTTTTTCTTGACCCATCGTGTTTTCATCTGGCGCGGATATTGGTCGGCCTGTTTCGGTGCTTTTGCGCCGTTCCACTCCAATCCTCCGGCTCTGCCCTCACAGGTATATCCGGCAGCTTTCAAGGAACTGCCATTCTCCGTATCCAGAATGTAGGTAACAACTCTGTTGTAACCCATTGCCCGTGCTGCACGGTACGCCGCCGCATACAGGATGCTGCAGGCGTTTGGAGTTCCATCCGTACACAGGCGATTAACTTCCAGCGTATAGCCATCATCCAACCGCCGCGCCACAGGTCTGCCGCAGATAGCAACGCCCACTAACGCGCCATTTTCTGATACGCCGATGGAGAACTTATGCCCCCGCGTCGGTTTATGGTGGCGGTGATACTGCTGCACAAATGCGTTTGCCGTTTTCAAATTGATTGGTGTTAAAGTAAGCAAATTTCCTCCTTCCTAAAAAACACCCCGTCAGATAAACTGACGGGGCTACTCATTTACAGTCCCATATCGTAACTTTTCCGCTTCTGGGATTTCTGCGGTTCTGCGGTGCGCTCTGCCTGCTTTGCATGAAGCCGTGTCAACACAGAGGGTTTCCGCACATCATCCGCAGTGCGCTCTGCAACGCGGCCTGCGTAGTTCACAGGCTGTCGCGGCTTGTCTGCGACTTCGGTTTCGGCTGCATCCTCGTCCACTCCCAGCGCATCCTCACCGCCCTTTTCGTCCATGTTGAGCAGTGAATTCAGCTCTGCAAGGCGCGCGGATTTTTCAGCCAATTCTGCTTCCTGCGCAAAAGGACGTTTGGCTTCTTCCTTTGCCTGCGCCAACTGCTGTTCCAAGGTTTCCAGTCTGCGTTCTACCTGCGGCAACGCTCTTTCGATGCCTGCCAGTGCATTGGTAATGCGCAGAATGTTGCCCTGCGGGTCTTTGCCGACTTCCATAGAGTAGTTCCATGCGCCCTTGATGGACAAGCGGAACACCTTATCGAAGTTGTCAAACCGGGAGTGCAGTTCAAACGCACCGTAGCTGCCGATTCTGCCCTCGGTACCAGCCGCCTTCAAAGCCTTACAAGCCTCGATGATGGCCGCGCCCGCTTCCTTGCGTTCGGTGTACACCTTACCGCTGATTTCCATAGCGAAGTGGTCTTTATCCTGCGCCAGAAGTGGTTTTGCCGCTTCCATATCGGTTTTCAGTGCTTCGATCTGACCCTGTGCCACAGCGATTTCTCGCGGATAGCGGCGCGCAATATCCGATTCCAAGCTATAAATCTGACTGGTGTGATTGGCTTTCAGCAGCTTCAGCTTGCTGACCTGAATATCCAAGTCCATCTTTTCCTTGATGTAGGGATTGCCCGTTGCCAGTGCCTTGATTTCGGCATAAGACAGCGCGGTATCGTCCACATCGTCGCAGGCACGGACAGGCGATTTGGAAGTCATGATCTGCGAGATGAACTTCTGCTTATTTTCCAGAATCTGCCACATATACGAATCAAACGTATTTTCAGTGACGTAACGATAGATTTTCACCTGCTTATTCCGGTTTCCCTGCCGAAGAATACGCCCCTCCTGCTGTTCCAGGTCAGACGGCTTCCATGGGCAGTCCAGATGATGCAGGGCAATCAACCGATCCTGAATATTGGTTCCTGCGCCAAGTTTCGGTGTAGACCCCATCAGGATGCGCACCTGTCCGGCGCGCACCTTTGCAAAAAGCTCTGCCTTTTTGGTTTCCGTGTTATACTCGTGAATGAACGCCACTTCTTCACGAGGAACACCTCTCGCCACCAATTTTTCCCGCACATCATCGTAGACGTTGAATGTACCATCGGCTTTTGGTGTCGATAAATCGCAGAAAATTAACTGTGTTCCCCTATCCGGGGCAGATTCTTCCCAGACCTTGAACGCATTGTCCACACAGCGATTCACCTTACTTTCCGGCTCGTCCGGCAGCATATCATTTATAAGCCTCTGGTCGAGTGCCAATTTTCTGCCATCGTTGGTGATCTTGAGCATATTATCGAATCTGGGATTCACATTGCCATTGCGCACGGCTTCGGCACGGTCTGCAAAGGAACTCACCATTTCTTCCTGCGTTTCGCTCGGTTTCAGCACTTCGTTAATGTACTCTGCTTGCGGCACAGGCAGGTTCAGCATATCTGCTGTCTGTACATCTGCGGATTCCTTGAACAGAGAAATCAGCTCCGGCAGATTGAAGAACCGGGCAAAACGTGTTTTCGCACGGTAGCCGGTTCCTTCCGGGGAAAGCTCGATTGCCGTAACGGTTTCGCCAAAGGATGCCGCCCAATCATCGAAGTGGCTCAGTCCCATCTTCTGCAGGGTGTCATACTGGAGATAACGCATAATGGTGTACAGCTCCACCATCGAGTTGCTGACCGGGGTTCCGGTTGCAAAGGTCACACCCTTGCCGCCTGTCAGCTCATCCAAGTACTGACACTTTGCAAACATATCGCTGGACTTCTGTGCATCGGTCTGCGCGATACCTGCGATATTTCGCATTTTTGTGTAGAGGAACATATTTTTATAGAAATGCGACTCGTCCACAAACAGACGGTCAACACCCAGTTCCTCAAATGTAACCACATCATCCTTTCTCGTCTGGTCGTTCAGCTTTTGCAGCTTTGCTTCCAGTGTTTTCTTTGTTTTTTCCATCTGCTTGACCGTAAAACTGCGGCTATCCTCACTCCGGGCATCGGCCAGAGCCAGCGTAATATCGTCGATTTGACGCTCCACAATGGCTTTCTGCCGTTCCGGGGAAAGCGGCACTCGTTCAAACTGCGAATGACCGATCACGATGGCATCGTAATCGCCGGTTGCGATGCGGGAGCAGAACTGCTTTCGATTGCTGGGTTCAAAATCCTTTTTCGTTGCCACCAGCACATTGGCATTGGGATAGAGCCGCAGGAAATCTGCGCCCCACTGCTCAGTGAGGTGATTCGGTACCACATAGAGATTCTTCTGCGACAGGCCCAGCCTGCGGCTCTCCATGCCGGCAGCAATCATCTGGAAGGTCTTGCCTGCGCCCACGCAATGCGCCAGCAGCGTATTGTTGCCGTACAGAATGTGCGCCACTGCATTTTTCTGGTGCGGCATCAGAGAGATTTCCGGGGTCATGCCCTCGAAGCGGATATGACTGCCATCGTACTCACGGGGACGAATCGCATTGAAAATCCGATTATAGGTCGCACACAAATCCTCGCGGCGATCTAAATCTTTGAAAATCCACTGCTTAAACGCTTCCCGAATGGATTCCTGCGCTTGCTGTGCAAGCATGGTTTCCTGCTTATTCAGCACACGATGGTCGCCATCCGCATCGCGAATCGTATCGTAGATTTTGGTATCCCGGAGATTCAGTGCATCTTCCAGCAGCTTATAACCGTTGACGCGCAGGGTTCCGTAAGTGTTGGTGACAAGCGGATTTCCGCGATCCAGCGACTTACCCGAAATGTTCCATGCACCTGAAATTTCGGAATAGGTTGCCTTAATGTCAATCCCGGCATAGTAGTTCGGGGTTTTGAACACTTCCTTCATAAACTGCGTGATGTACTCCGGTTTTACCCAGTTTGCACCCAGCCGCACTTCAATTTCCGAAGCATCCAAATCCTTGGGCTGTACCCGTTTGAGGTAGTCCACGTTGATCTGATACTCTGCATGGTTTGCCGCAAAGATTTCTGCTGTGGCCAGTTTTTCACGAACATTGCCGGACAGGTATTCATCCGAGGTTTCCCACTGCTGTGTCACAGGATTTCGGAAAATCGCACCTGCCAGTTCATCCGTGATTTCCTGTTCCGGTTTGCCGCAGAGCTGCACCATAAACGGCACATCCACCTTTGCTTTCTCTCCAATGGAAAGTGCCAGGGCTTCGCTTGGCGTGTCCACTGAGGTAACAGGCTCCGGCTTACGGATGGTACGTTTGGTAAAAATATCGGCAAGCCGTTTGAGATTCTTCTCCTCATCCAGAATTTCCAGTGATGCCAGCAGACAATAGCTGCTGTCCTGTCGGAAAGCCCGCTTATTGGCAGTGCTGTTGATCAGACCATACTGCGCCTTAAATGCGGTATACTGCTGTTTCAGTTCATTCTGCAAAAGCTGTACTTCCGCATCCGAACCATCATGCAGCTGACAATCCAACAGTTTCCGGGTGGTTTCCCGCAGAGCGATCATGCCCAGCACTCGCTCTGCTGTCACGGCAGGCAGTTCCACCTTATTCATAAAGGAATTTTCGCGGTAATAAATCTGCTCATCTACGTTCGTAAAGCTGAAATTCTTCACGCTGGGGTCTGCCGGGATAGGTTCTTCCTGCACATCCAGTTCATCGTCGGAGATTTCCGGCTCCGTGATGGTGGCATAGATGTTGCCGACCGCCTCTTTTAACTGCTTGGCAAGGTCTGCGCCTTCGATGGGCTTGACCGTAGTTTCCTGCTTGCCGTACTGAGTGCTTTCGGTGGTGATCTCCCCCAGCACCATTTCAGGATGCTGCGCAAAATACTGGTTGATGGAATATCCTTCCGGCGTTTCACCGAGATCCACCCATTCTGCCCGCTCCACCGCTGCACGGTCACGCTTCTGCAGGAACAGAATGTCAGCAATCACGCCCGTGTTGGCATTGCGCTGGAACGCATTGTTCGGCAGTCGAATCGCGCCTACCAGATCGGCACGGTTAGAAAGGTACTCACGGACAGAGGAATCCTTTTTATCCATCGTACCGCTGGACGTTACCACTGCTACCACACCGCCCGGACGCACAAGGTCAAGGCTCTTGGCGATAAAATAATCGTGGATGAGGAAATTGTGGCGGTCATACCGCTTATCCGGCACTTTGTAATTGCCGAAGGGTACGTTACCCACAACACAGTCAAAGAAGCTGTCCGGGAACTGCATCGTTTCAAAGCCCTGCACTGCAATCTTGTTTTTCTGGTACAACTGCTGTGCAATGCGGCCCGAAATGCTGTCCAGCTCCACACCGTACATCCGAATCTTCTCCATGCTGTCCGGCACCAGACCCATGAAATTGCCGACACCACAGGACGGTTCCAGCACATTGCCTTTGGACAATCCCATATTGCCCAGGGCTTCATACATTGCCTTGATGACCGTAGGAGAAGTGTAAAACGCATTCAGGGTACTGGCACGGGCTTCCTTATACTCTTCCGCCGTGAGCAGGGACTTCAGTTCGGAATATTCCTTTGACCAGTCCGCATTGTTTTCATCGAACACCTGCGGAATGCCGCCCCAGCCCACATACCGAGAAAGGATTTCCTGCTCCTCTGCGGTAGCCTGCCGCTGCTCTGCATCCAGTGTTTGCAACACTCGAATCGCCTCCACGTTGGCTTTATACTTTGTTTTCGGCCCTCCTGCACCGAGATCATCGTCCGTAATACGGAAGTTCATAGGCTCCTTTTTGGGCTGTGCAGGCAGTTCTGTTTCTGCTCCACTGTCCAGCGGAAGATTGTGCTGCCGCCGTGCATGGTTGACCTCTGCCGGGGTCATAGGCTGCTGTGTCAGTGGTTCCAGGGCTTCCTCTGCAGCTGCGCGGCTGATGGCATCCGTTCTGTTCTGCACATCTGCGATCAGCTGCATCTGTTCCGGCGGAAACTCAGGATTGAGCAAATCTTCCAACTCTCCGCCCGATTCTGCCACCGAATAGATCACATCCATCTGCTCCGGGGAAAAATCCTCGTAAGCCACACCAGCATTATGCAGAGCCGTAAAGACTGTGATTTCCACCGCTTCTTCCATCGGTACATCTGCCTGTTCATACACATGCCGAATGTACTCCAGTGGTTCCGTTCGGAAGATCGGATACCGGGCTTCTTTCGCAAGGGTCATGTCCTGCAAACTGACCGTTCCCTGTTCAAAGTTGACCGAATTCACACGGAACTCTCTATCTTCCAGTTCGATGGTTGTGTTAATCGGTAAGTATTCCTCTCTGCGGAAATACTTTGTCTGCGCATGGGTTCCATCTTCCTGCTGGCCGGACAGATAGATACTCTCCCCCTGTTTCCAGAGCTTCATTGCCTGCGAAACCCACTGTTCACGCGGGAAACCAGATACCTCAACCTTGCCGAGTGCGGTTTCCTTTTCCAACAGCTTGCTGCCAAGAAGTTCTGAAACGCGCTTTGCATCCTCGCCGTAGAACTCAAAGTTTCCGTACTGCTCATAGCCGACCAGAGCATCCGGGTAACGCTCTTTCAGAGCATTATACTCGTTGGCGGCATCCAGCGGCAGGGGCTGCAAGGTCGGCTCAACGGCCTTTTCTTCCGCTGCATACGGAACCATAATGCCGCGCACCCACTGCGGTGCGTCCTTGCTATCCTGATACAGTGCAACGGCATCCCGTCTGTCCGTAATAACGTCCTGATAGGTGCGCTGGAAAATATCTTCCTGAATCCACTCTCCGAAGTGCGCCCATGTGTCGATAGCTTCGGAGTAAGCAGCATTTTCCACCTCGCCGGAAGTAAACAAATCCTCGATTTTCTCACGGATCAGATTCTCCGCTTCTTCCTCGGTGGTATCGCTGTCACGCAGCAACGGATAGATTTCGCTGCGCTCTACCTTTTCCAACAGCGTGTACAGACATTCTTTATAGATGCTGCGGCTGTCTTTCTGGGTGTTGTCTGCATCCAGTTTCAGGAAATCGTTCAGCAAATTCTTCGCCAGCGTTTCACTGTATGACAGTAACGGAATGACCCGGCCTGCCACCGCCGAATTTTCCATGTCTTTCAGGTACACATCGTAGGCATTGGAACGCTCAATGCGGTACAGATGGTCGTTGTCCAGATACAGAAAACTGCCGTTTTCTCTGCTGTACAGTTCCTTGCGGGTTTTCTCAACCGCTGCGGCGGTTGACTGCTCTTTCGATTGCGGCTCCTGCTCCATGAAGTCAAACATGGACATCTGCCCCTGTTCAGGAACCGCAATCTCAACAGCCCTCTTCTTTTCCGGGAAAATCGTGTACGTTCCCTCGACATATTGGTGCAGGATAGAGAGGAATTCTGCCTTACGCTCATATTCTCCCGAATCCAGCGGCACGGACAGCAGTGCATTGTCCATCTGCTCCAGCAGTTCCACCGCCTGTTCAGGGGCTTCCAGCTTTTCAACGAGAGCCTTTCGTCCTTCTTCATGGTAAAGGTCTTGCGGATAAGGCCGCTCCACGTCGTTCGGCAGATGGTGATAGAATCCCATCACCCGCATTGCCATCCGCTCGCGCTCATAAGCAGGCATCCGGGAGTAGTCTGCCGGCTTCAAATACTCACTGTCACGGATAAGCTGGTCGATTCGGCCTGCGGCCTGATTCCAGTTCAGATGAACGCTTGCATCCGGGTTCCCGTATGAGCCACGCTCCAAAGAAATGCCCCTGCCATCGTGATCTTCGTGAGAATCGTCTGCCCCGCAGAGTGCATGGCTGCTGCCGCCGATCCCGTAATGCTCTTTCAGGAAGTCAGCCCGTTCTTTTTTGTCCTCATGATTCAGAAAGAACGAATAGATTGCCAGCCGACTATCCGAGTAATTGCTTCCCCGCGTGAAATATCCATTGATTTCATCTTCCGTGATGAATCGTTTGTACTCATTCCAGTGAAAGCCATCCCGCGCCGAGTAGTTTTGATAAGGTTTTGCAAACTGGTGGAACAGCGCCGCCACCTTATCCGGCTTATAAAAGTGCATCCGCATCAGGTCTTTATCTTCGGCATAGGTTTCTCCCAGCGCGGACAATCTCTCATTGAGATCGGTCAAAAAAGCTGCATCGTCCAGCAAGCCTGCCAGCCTGTCCGTCAGTTCCGGGAAACCGCCCCTGAAGATTTCTACATCCTGAAAGACTGCTTCGGCAACGCCATCTGCCAAGTCGCGCTCCATATAAGCCAATGTCTGCGCGTGTTCCTGCAAAGCATTCTGCCTTGCAGCATCCAGAACCGCCTGCGGCGCATACTCGCCCTGCCGGAGCAGTTCATGGATACGATTACTTACATCCTCCCAGGATAAAGACGCATTGGCAATCATACCGCCCTTTGCCGTGCCACCTGCCGCAATGCGCAACCCCAGATCATCGAACCAGACTGCATACTTCGCACCGCCAATTTCAAAGCCTTTGCCGCCCGTACCATATTCGTTTTTCACAAACTCCGTGTATTCTTCCGGGGTTTTCTCGACCATGAAATTGTAGATCAGACGCAGCTGACTCTTGCTGCGGTTGCTGCCCGTGCGCAGGATTTCATCGACTACTTCGGAATCAAGTGCAATCTCGTCCGCATACCGCGCCCGGATCGGTTCTTCGATGGCACGGATCTGCTGTTCCACGGTCGGCAGATCAGGCAAAGAAAAAGCAGAGGCAATTTCTTCCTCTGCTTCGCTCAAATCCTGTTCCGTTGTCGGTTCAGTTAATTGTACACCAATTCCTTCAAGACGATCTCTTCTGCCATCGTCGTCAGGTTGTTCTGATGCGCCGCCCATGCCAGCGGGTCCTTCTCCTTGCTCGGTGCCGGGAACTTCTCGTTCAGGCTGTCCAACAGGGATTCCATCCGGTTCTCCGCTTCTTCCTCGATCTGCGCCAGATGCTGGTTCAGTCTGCCGCTCATCAGCATACTCTGATACCAATTCTTGCGGTTCTCTTTCAGGTACGTCCTGCGCAGCATCCCGTACTTCCCGATGATCTGCGGCTCGTCCTTCACGGCCAGATTCGGGAACAGATAATCTCCCTTGCGGTAATACGTCAACTCCATTTTCTTGTCCTCCTTTGGTCGTGTTTTCTTTGGTTTCGCGCTTTAATGCGTTAAAGTCCGTATTGATATTATACAAGCTGTCAACGGATTTTTCAAGCTGCTGCGTGATTTCTTTTTTGTAAATTTTCCGCATCTCTCGGCCAATGTCAAAAAGAACCGCTTCGCACTGTTCGGAAACCGCGTTGCCAAGGAACGACAGCACCGGCAGCTTGTTGAAATCCACGATGCGGATAAAGTCATCATCGTCCAGCACATCCATAGGCTCCTGCCCGCAGCGCCGGGAAAGCGTATAGAAGATACTGTTGGTCATCAGTTCCCTGAAGCGGACGCGGATGTTATCTTCGTCCAGTTCTTCCAGAAACGTATCCGCCACCTCATAGGCCAGACCATCCATTGCTTCATCCAGATTGTCGGCGGTCAGCTGCTGTGCCAATTCCATCAGGGCAGTATTCATGCTGTCTGTCTGCAACAGACCGTAGGTGTCTGCCAGATGGTCTAAGATCGTCTGCTCATGCTCGTGGCTGTCCAGATTCCATAAGAGCGGTGTTTTTCCGCCGCGCACCAGATGAGTGTCAGCAATATCGAACACATACCGCAGCTTGGTACGAGGTCCGGTATCATCCAGAAGCGCGATGCCTTTTGCGCCACGGTTGACCCATCGGCTCATTTTCTGATTCCAGAGTTCCAGTTCTGCGCAGGCGGTTGCATCGGGCCGCTGCGCGTGGATCAGGAGCGCATCGGTGAACGAATAGCGGTACAGCCGCGCCGCCACATCCAGATAACTCATCCAGTCCTGTGGCGAGTTACTGACATACCGGGCGTTCTGCTGCGCCAATTCTCGAATATCGTTAATCTGTGGCAAGGGTCAAACCTCCTTTACATTTTCGTTTGCATCGGTGTTTTAGGAAATTCCAGGCTGTACTGTGCGCGGCCATCTTCGACGCGCATCACAAGGTCAGCGGCGAATGTCTTATCTTTTTTCGCGGAATAAAAGTCTTTTACATGGGTGCGGCCTTTCTTCAAAAGGTCTACCGCCATCTTCTTGTCCAGCGTTTTTCTCATGTTGGACAAGTATCTGCTTTCTTTCCAGAGGGCAAATTTGCAGCTGCGGTCTGCACAACAAAAGCTGAGTTTGCTCTCATGTACAGGGTTTCCGCAGACCGGGCAGCTTCCTACGCTTACCTTATTATAATAGGGAGCCGCCGCGACGGTAGGAATCTGCCGCAGGTCAGCCAGCATTTTATCGAGCAATCCGTGGATGCCCTGCATAAAATCATGGGGCTTGATCTCACCGCGCTCCATCCGCAGCAGGTCATTTTCCCACTCAACTGTCATGCTGGCAGATTTCAGGTAGTCCGGGATATTGCGGATCGCGGCCACACCGTCCTCCGTGGGAATCATCTGCTTGCCCTTGCGCTGTACATAGCCGGAGGATACCAGCTTTTCCAGAATCGCGGCGCGCGTTGCAGGGGTTCCCAGACCTTTCTTCTCAGTGTCCTTTTCAAATTCTTTGTTGCCTGCCGTTTCCATTGCGGACAGCAGGGTATCTTCGGTGTAGACTTTCGGCGGCGAAGTAAAGCCCTGCTTTTTCTCTGCCCGTACCACAGGAAGAACCATTCCCTGCTCCATCTTTTTCGGAAGCGGTACATCTTTGTCCTTTTCCGGCTCTGCAAACGGAACAGGCTTTGCCGTGTATCCGGGCTGCAGAACATCCTTATATTTTGCCGTGAAGTTCCTGCCCTGGCAGCATACCGTCACAAGCACATCCTCATAGATAAACGACGGCTGCACGGCCTGCACCAGTTTCCAGATAATAAGCGAAAGAATCTTCTGCTTGGTTTCGGACAACTTTTCCTTATTACACTTTGCGCCCTGCATCGTCGGCAGGATCGCATGATGGTCTGTGACCTTGCTGTTGTTGATAACGCAGCTCACATCCACGGTCTGGCCATCCAGAGCCAGCACCAGAGATTCCACCGTCTTGCGCATATCCTCGGTCACAAACTGGCTGTCCGTTCTGGGATATGTCACCAGTTTTTCTTCATACAGTCCCTGCGCAGCCTGTAAGGTCTGGCTGGCGGTCAGGCCGTAGTATCGGTTTGCTTCTCGCTGCAAGGTCGTCAGGTCATACAGCTTCGGGGGCTTCTTCTCCACTCGCTTGCGCTCGATACTGCCGACCACCGCGCACTGACCATCACAAGCGGCCTGCATGGTATCGGCATCCTGTTCCCGCCCCATCTGTTCCGATACCGCCACGACACCCGCACCGGACAGTTCCACTTTATAATAGGGTTCCTTTACAAAGTTCTTGATTTTGGTCTGCCGTTCGGCCAGCATCGCCAGCGTCGGGGTCTGAACTCGGCCAATGGTCTGCTTTCTACCGTACTTTTTCGTAAAAGCGCGGGTTCCATTCATGCCGATCAGCCAGTCTGCTTTTGCCCTGCACTCGGACGCTGCAAACAGGTTATCATACGCCGCACCATCTTTCAGGTTTTCAAAGCCCTGCTGGATGGCGGCATCCTCCATGCTGCTGATCCACAGCCGCTTGATGGGGAGTTTGCTTCCGGCAAGAGCATACACACGGCGGAAAATCGCTTCACCCTCGCGCCCTGCGTCTGCAGGATAGTTCTCGGAGGTGACTTTTCTGACATTGTTACTCGATGGCATCCAATGGGCCGATAAAGCGGTAGAAAATCTGGATTTTCTGGACGTATTCGCCATCGACCTTTTCCGCTTTGGATACCAGAATC
>OGGC01000487.1_pt1 | contig 33271 bp, 28 predicted proteins | sample 1571181 | NCBI WGS metagenome assembly OGGC01 (sample SAMEA2581930, study PRJEB24529) | metagenome | biome: Human gut stool | place: China | collected 2011 | reverse complement strand
CTCATGCCGTGGAGCTGCTGAACAAACCTTATTCCGATTTGTTTACCATATTGACCTCCTATCCGGAGCTGGAAAACTATCTTTCTCCTTTCATGGATGCCTGGAAATCAGGAGCTCAAGACCAGTTGCAGGGCCAGATAGCTTCCGCGAAAATCCCACTTACCCGAATGATTTCCCCGCAGCTTTATTGGGTGATGACCGGTAATGATTTTTCATTGGATATAAACAATCCGGCAGAACCTAAAATTTTGTGTGTGGGCAATAATCCGGACCGCCAGAACATCTATTCCGCCGCATTGGGTCTCTACAATTCGCGTATCGTGAAACTCATCAACAAGAAGGGGCAGCTTAAAAGTACAGTCATCATCGACGAGCTGCCCACCATCTATTTCCGTGGACTGGACAACCTGATTGCAACGGCACGATCCAACAAAGTAGCAGTTTGTCTGGGTTTCCAGGACTTCTCCCAATTGAACCGAGACTATGGTGAAAAGGAGAGTAAGGTGATCCAAAATACGGTCGGCAACATCTTCAGCGGACAGGTGGTCGGCGAAACGGCCAAGACGCTTTCGGAACGTTTCGGAAAGATTCTTCAGAAACGGCAGTCCGTTTCCATCAACCGTCAGGATGTTTCCACCTCCATCAATACCCAGTTGGATTCCCTAATTCCGGCTTCCAAGATTTCCAACCTGTCACAAGGTTCCTTTGTAGGTGCCGTATCGGACAACTTCGGTGAGAAAATTGACCAGAAGATTTTCCATGCGGAAATTATTGTGGACCATGCCAGAGTGAGTGCCGAAGAAAAGGCATACAAGAGAATACCGGTTATCAACTCCTTCAAGGATAAAGAGGGGAATGACATCATGCTTGAACAGATTCAGCGCAATTACGACCAGATCAAGGCGGATGCCCAAGCCATCATCAACGACGAGATGGAACGGATCATGAATGACCCAGAACTGTGTGAACGGCTGGGTATTGAAAAAACAGAATCTGAAAACAAAGAGGATGGCAAATAAATCATGGCCGGATTTGATTTTCAAGAAACATTCCGTATCTTTGAACCTGAAATAGAACATAACGGCGGATTACGGGATGTTTTCCGTTGCTTATATACATAAGTCGCAAGATGTCACAGGTAGAAATCTGGTAAATTTCAAAAAAAACGATGACTATTGCGTGAGGCTTATGCTATACCTTATAGCATGAGCCCATGCAAGTTATCGTTTGGGCTATTACCAGAGCCTCTACCTGAAACTGCATGGGCTTCATGCTTTTTTCAGATAAGGGTATGGCAAGAATACGAATCGTTATGGCAATTACATTGGATGGATTTCTTCCAAAGCAAGAGGAAAAATTCATGCAATGGCTTATGGAAGAACCTCGAAAAGGTTTTCCGTATTGGAAAGAAAAAGCTTCATTTCAAATCAATGAATTATATGGCATAATAGACCTGTCTGACATGATACGTAGATTTAGCGCGGATTGTATATGCCAGACTATCATACATGATAAAAATAGTGCAGATTATGCCGATGGTCTTTTCCAATATAATCTTGTTGACGAAATGGTTCTTTATACGTTACCGATATCCTACGGGAAAGGATTTTCATTGATGGATAGTATCGGTAAACATCATTGGCAACTCCGCTCTTTCAAACTGTACCCCAATGGCATTTCCCGTTTGGTGTACGAAAAAAGACGTATGTAATAATCCGTGTCACAATTTGTTACTTTATCTTTTTATAGATTGAAGTACGACTTATTCCTAAAATTTGTGAGGCATGGGAAATGTTTCCATTACATTCTTCTATCACATTGATTATTCGTTTTTTTTCTAATTCTTTCTTCGCAGCCTTGTCCGGCTCCGGGCTTTTAATTTCTCCTGTACTTTGTCCGATGCCAAAACAATCCAATACGGGAGATTCAGAAATAGCCACAGAACGTCTCACCATATTTTGCAGTTCACGTACATTGCCAGGCCAGGCATAAGTCAACATTTTACACTTAGCTTCTTCTGTAAAACCGACAGTATCCTTCTTGAATTCTTTAGAATAGCGTTCGCGGAAAAATTCAGCAAAAGGGAGAATATCTTCAGTGCATTCAGCCAGGGAGGGAACTGTAATTTCAAACTCGTTTAGACGATGGTAAAGGTCTTCTCTGAAACGGCCTTCCTGGATTGCCTGCTGAATGTTTTCATTGGTAGCTGCAACTATACGTACATCTGCAATATGTTCCCGATTGCTTCCCACCGGCATATAGGTATTCTCTTGCAACACCCGCAGCAGCATCGCTTGTACTTCATAAGACATGGTACCTATCTCATCCAAGAACAAGGTACCCCCCTTGGCCTTATCAAAATAGCCTGCTTTGTTGTTATCTGCCCCCGTAAAGGAACCTTTTTCATGACCAAAAAATAGGGAAGGAGCCAAATCTTTGGGGAGAAGTGCACAGTTCACTGCCAGAAAAAGCATATTGGAACGATCACTTCCTTGATGGATACTTTGGGCTATAGACTCTTTTCCTGTTCCGCTGGCTCCGTAAATAAGCACTGACATATCAGTAGGAGCAACCATTTCTGCATACTTCAGGATCTCTCTCATTCTGGCGCTTTTACGCTGAAGCAGCATCGGCTCCTGTTTTCTTACTGTAACCAAAGGAGCAAATACATCCTTGGTCAGTTCCAGCAAGTGTTCTTTGCGTACGGGTTTAGGCAGATAATCTACAGCTCCCAATTTAATGGTACGGACAACATCAGGTACAGACACATACTCAGTGGTAATAATAAAAGGAGTATTATTCTTTTCCTTACGCAGCCACTCCAGCAATGAGATTCCGTCTCCGTCCGGCAAACGCACATCCGAAAGAATCAAGTCAAAATGTACCTTGCGGATTAACGAACGGGCTTTCGTTGCATCTACGGCCGTTATAGCGTCATACCCGGCCTGTACAAACCAGTCTTTCTGCATCTGTGACAGGTTTATATTGTCTTCAACAATCAATACTTTCCTTTTCATTTTTCAATCGTGTTAGTTCTTTTTCTGCTTTCGTCATCAATGTTGAAACATGACTCAGAATCTGCCGTGTGTGGTTCTTCAGCACCACATCACTCACTTGGTCATCCTTTAAAATATCACGGTATTCAAATAGAATATCCTCCATATGCAGAAGTTCCCAGACAGGTTGCATCCGATGGACTATTTCACGCATCTGTCTTCTGTTGCTTGCCGATAAAGCAGCCAGCAATTCATCCTGGTCTTTTCTGGACTGCTCTATCAAGGTAAACAGCAGTTTTTCCTTATCCTGAACCTCTGACAGCAAGGCATCCAAATCACTTGGCGGAGACGCTGCTACATGACATTGATTGATAGATGAAAGCAGATTGAGCAGTTCATTATAAGAAAACGGTTTATAGATACAATCCGTAAATCCGGCTTCCTGTAAGGACTCCTTGGTCTGCTCACCACGTGCGGTCATGGCTATGACCGGTATCGTGCGAGAATTACCTATATTTGAATGTCGTAGCAAAATCAGGAGATTAAAACCGTTGGTACCTGGCATCTGAATATCAGTAAGCAACAAATCATAGTCCTTTTCTCTCATCTCCTTTACCAGTTCTTTGGCCGAAGCACAGGTCGTACAATTAATGCCGTTACGTTCAAGCAAATCCTTGATGACTGCACGCAACATACTGTCATCATCAATGACAAGTATATTATGAGGCAAATGTCCGGTATGGGTCAATACGGGCTTTTCACATTCCAGCGGTTCATCCGTTTCTTCAAGAGGAAGAGTTACCTTGAAGGTACTTCCCTGATGAATCTTGCTTTTTACGTCAATTTCTCCGTTGAAGAGATGGACAAGTCCCTGTATAATGGACAAACCTAAACCAAAGCCATCAGTATTGTTTGCTGTCATCTGCCGTTCAAATGGGCGGAAAATACGTGCAAGTGTTTCCTCCGTCATGCCAATGCCGGAGTCAGTCACTTCCAAATACAATTTCCCTTGAGAATAACCGGCATGAAAGGAGATTTCTCCGCATTCCGTAAACTTGATAGCATTGCTGAGCAGGTTGCCGACAATCTGTTCTATACGGTCCACATCTCCACGTAATCTGACATCCGTATTGTCAAACGAGGTGTTGAACAGCAATCCCTTGTCGTTGACCAGACCGGAAAAACGGGAAGCAATCCGATCAAGCATTTCATGCAGACTGAACGGAACATAGTTGCATTCTTCTTTGGATTGATTCAACCGGTATACATCCAATAAATTATTCAGCAGATGTACTACATGCAGACACACTGATTCAATGTTGGACAAATAGGTATCACGCCGTTGGTTATCCACTTCCCTCCTTGCCAATTCAACTGTTGCACTAATCACGTTCAAAGGGGAGCGGATATCATGCGATATGGTTAAAATGATTTTGTTGCGAATTTGCAACAATGCAGCATTCTGCTCTATGGTTTCCTCCAACATTTTGCTGGTCTTCTGCTTCTCACGCAGGTCCTTCTGGATAATCAGATAAGAAACAATCAGCAGTATAACAGCTGATATAACCAGCCACGTGATGATGCTTTTTGAACGGTCATAAGAGGCATTCAATTGTTTTTCCTTATCTTCAAGTATTTGCTCGGCCTGATCATTCATGGTTGTCATCAGCGAGCGCAGTTTTCCATTGATAACCTTGTTGTGCCTGCGTAAACTATCAGTACAGACATCTATGTTGTCATTGAGTTCGTTCTGCATGGAAAGCAATTCTTTATTCAATGCATGCAATGCAGCCGAAGTGCTGGGTGTAACTTCTACTGTCTCTTTGCCTCCGAAGAAGCCCGCCAATCCTTTTTTCTTGCGAGTTATCGTTTGCGGAAAGACATTATAAGGTATTTTGCTGAATTGTAAAACGCCATGACCATCTCGGCTTTGAATCAGATACATGATTTGAGCCAGGTGCTCTTCCTTGATTTTCAAGAGGGAACGCAGTGAATCTACTTGGCTTCGCGCAACATGGATTTCATTCTCTTTTCGTATATCCAGCAATGTGGAATCCACGTACTGCCGAAGTGAACGATAGTCAGCAAAATCCTTTCTCTCCCAAGAAATGGCAGTTTCACCCAACATGGCAAGAAGTGTGATATGACGATGGGCCGTATTGACCTTGCGCTGTACCTGCTGAATGTGTCTGGCTTCTTTTTCAATATCCGATATACGCATACGTTCATGTTGTAGAATTCCGAATATGCATGCTATTATAGCAAACAGAATAAGGTGTCCTACAAGAATTTTATGTTGTATACTGACTTCGGGTACTTTAAAACTCATAATTTCGTCAGTTAGTTAACCGTTGATGAATAGAAACTATTCTCTCATTATACATTCCGGACTATTCATATGATTTGTCATTTGTTCTAGAAACCAACTAATTTCTCCTCCTGAATAATCCAACTCTAAAATACTTTTAATTCTTTCCCATTGAAAACGAATATCTGCCATATTATGTATTGATAGTATCTCATTATCTTTTGTTATAGATATAATAATACCATTATATCTATAACTTATCCTTCTTAATAAATCTTCCTGTTTTTTTAGTTTATCATTATTGATATACAATATATCAGTAAAATAGAATTGATACTTATTTTTCCCTAATGATATGACATGAACATATTTCACACATCTTTGAACATAAATAACTCCTCTATCTAATGACTCAATATATGAATCTAAGGCATATACTCTTGGTGGTAATACATTTATGTTATTTACTGTTTCTGAATAAGCTAAATAATCTAATATTGACATATTGCTATATTTCAAATTATTAACCTTCACATATTCGAGCCTCGCTCGCTCCTTTAAGTAGAGATTTTCCATCAGCTTGAATTATAACATCCCCTGATGAAATCATATCTAAATCCCCTGATACTTGGCTACACTTTCCACAGATTTGAATATTTGCATTTTTTTGTATAGCAGTATCTAAACAACTCATAGAGGTTCTCAATTCATTTCCTATTTGCATAGTTACATTCTCTTCAACAATCGTTTTTAATTGTTTTGAATACTGTGAAATAGTATCTTCTATATTTATAAATAATTTTTTCGCATTTAGAAATAATGACTCTTGGGCAGTTATTTCAATACTCTCCTCAGAGGTTTTAAACATTAATTCATTTCCACTTTTATCTTTTAATATAATATTTTCACCACCTTCTGTGTCATCAAAAATAAGAGTGTGACCACTACGTGTAATAATGCTTTTAATACTATTGTTTCGTCCTCCCCCATAGCCGTTTTTCTCATTAAACATACTACCTGAGACATAAGGGCGAGATGGATTGGCTAGTTCAAAACAAACTATCACTTGATCATTTTCTTCTGGTACAAAAACAAACCCTCTATTTTTGAGAACTATTTCACTTTTACCCGAATCTAGACTTCGTACCCGAATCCAGTTAGTTGTCTTATTCTGTTCCTCTTGCCATACAAACTGAACTTTAACACGTCCTTGACTCTCTGGGTCAGCATTACTGATTACCTTTGCAAGCATCGGGTGAGCTTGAGGAATGACAACATTGCTTACCGGGATTCGTTCCATACTTGCCGGAATGCCTTCAAAAGTATTGGAATAAACACCATTCTTATCAACCTCATGGATTACAGACATCACTCTATATTGTCCCAAATCCCGACGGTTACACATGGAAGCAGGAATCTTGACCGCAATAGGTTCGCCAATACGTACACGGCAAGTCTTACTCTTACCTCTCAACCATACCAAGGAAGCCGTATCACGTCCCTTCTCAAACTCCAGAAGACGGTTCATGTGAACCGGATGACCGACTGCCGCTTTGTTATATAAAGTAGTAGGAGATTGATAAACGGACTCGGACGTACTGATTGCATTTGCCAGATAAGTGTTGATACCGTTCACTCTGGCACTGTCGTCTGCATAAAGAGGACGGTCATCCTCCGCCATATAGTCATGACGCGAATAATGGAAAGGAGCTATACGAGAACCAAAACTTACATTTTCCAACTCAACATCGTAAGTAACCGTTTCGTTCTTGTCCTTTTGCGGATTCCCGAAATGTAATTTCTGTCCGTCATAATAGAACCATTCGCCGTATTGGTAGGCTATTCTACGAAGAAACTCATATCCGGTTTCTTCGTGCATCTGAATATAAGGAATCTGTTCATTGAAAAGGGGCTTGTTGACAATCTCCACTCCATTGCCATAATTCTTCACCACCTCTCCGACAATGGCCGACAAGGTATAATCCATAAAGGAGTCCATTGTCTTTCCGGATTCAAGCAGAACAGTAGGACTGCATCCCCTGTAATGGATAGTGCCGGAAACCCCTCTCTCACCATCCATTCCAATTTCGGTGATGATGCCCTTGAAGATGCTTTCATCACCGCTAATCACATGTTTCATGCGGATTACCACACTCTGACCCTGCATGGCAATCATGCTTTCACGCTCGTTGTACCAGATATTCTCTCCAGGCAGAGGGGGACACAATACACCAATATCAAAAACATGGTGCCCGTTGAACACCTGTTTGAGATAAATTGTAGTGAACTTACATTCACTGCCACCGATAGAAACGGTCGCTTCCACTTGATTCCAGTCTGTCATGATAATCCTTTCTTAAGTTTTAATTTATAAATAAGCATCTATACCGAGATGGGATGCCTTAGATGGCTCGTTGGAAATGACACATATATGTCCGGAACTCACAACATCCAGTTTTATCCTTACTTCCATATCTGCGGCAAAAAGCATATCAATCAATTCAAGTAGTATGCATCTGCTTTTTCCATTGTCAAGAAACTCCGGTATACGGTTACGAGGAATGTCATGGACAGTGACACATGCATCGTATCTGCCGCTCCTGAACTCTGAACCAATAACAAGTGTCTCTCCCAAACGTGCCTGTCTGAATGCCGGAAAACTATCACACTTTTTACGACTCAACACATGAGACAGGGTGACAGGTAATCCAAGTATCAAAGAGAGCACTTTGGTAATTTTACGCTGGTCCCCACGAATCTTGTGAATAATAGGAATGATTCTCATAAACAAGGCGGCTTGTTCCAACGAAAGTTTTCTGATTATCGGCCAGTAAGCAGTGAACACATTCGTGAAATCCGTATAAACATTTTTTCTATCGACCCGGCGTTCGAGCAATTGCATCTGTACAAGCGTCCGGTCTATTTCATCCTCAAATACGGAAAAGAATTTTCGTATTTCCATCTCTTCTTTCCGATACTGCCTGACCTGATTGACAACCTTCTTTATGTCCGTGGAATCCAACAAATCAATACCCAAGAAAAACACTCCCTCTGGCAATACATCATAAAGTCCTTCCCGGTTGACATAGATACGCAAACAATCGTTTATCTCGTCATCAGGGCTATATTCCATTCTGATACTTTCTATATCTTTCCCGACTTTCATACGGGAATCACCCAAACGGATAATCTGTATGTCGTCAGGACTGACGCCTTCCTCAATTAAAGTAGCTGCAATTATTTCTGCCAGATAATCCGTATCCAGCGAATTGATTGACGCAAGAGAACTTTCAATATGTGACAAACCGATCTTTCCCATTACTAAACAATTTGAGTGAATATACGATAGTTGAAATGATCCGGTGAACGGGTGACGAGCTTAGTTTTCAGTTCGTCGATAAGCAACGGAATTTCCCTTTCCGAATCAGTGCGTACAGACAAGTGAACATCAATCGATGATATCAACCCTTCACCCGGTTTTTCACTGACCATCACTCCCGACTTGATGTCAACAGACATCACCAGACCGGAGAGTTCCTTGTAACAGAAGTTTATGATATCCGCCTTTGTATAGATCCGGTCACGAGTGGTAAGAATATATTTATATATATCAAACCGGTTGGCAGATGCTGGAATGCTTTTCCCTCCTCTTGTAGTAGTCAGGAAATAAACCTGTCGTTTATCAATACTGAAACTATTTTGAGGTAACAATCCCATACCTACGGGCAAACCGTTGGCACGTTCACAGATTGTCGTATAGTAGGATATATATAACTTATCGGCATTTTCCGGTAAATCTGCAAGTAGGTATGACAATGAACCGACAGCAGACTGGATATTATTAATTATTCGCTCCATGCTATTCAACAGTCTGTCCATTTCTTGTATTTCATCTGAAAAAGTATCTTTCTGCAATGATGCGATGACAGCTCCCCGACCTTGTAAAAGGTCAAGCACCCGGTAGAGATACTCTTTTATATCACGGGAGTTCATACGCTCGCAACCACCATAGCGAACTGCATAGGTTGCACCTTTTTTCTCTGAGCCTCCATTGAACGGAATTTCAGTATATAACCGGTTCTGTGCATCCATTACAGAGTCCACGGAGAAAAAATACTCCTGTTCGCTTGTTGTCAATGGTACGACAGCGGTCAGGTCATTGACACTTGCAATCTTCTCATTCAGCCGTTTGTTTTGTACAACAACGGCATTGATACTGACTTTCAGTTCTTCCAAACAGTCCGGAGTAAAGTTAGAGGGAAAGTCAACCCGGAACCAGTAAAGAGGATTCAGTTCACCGGAAGACAACATATCTTCCATATAATAATCTTTCAATTCTTCGGGGAAAAGCGACGCTTTTTCCTGAGAAAGAATGATTGGAGTAGTGATACGAATAAACTGGTTATTGTATATGGAAAGAATGTCCCTGTTAATCTCTTTTTCTATATCACAGATAGAAAACAGACTTTCCGGCTCATCAGTTTCTTCTTCCGGAGGAAACCCTTGCATAGCAGTAAGTGGTTGTCCGTTCAAACTCCATTTGGCATACGCCAACATGGAATAAAGGGACTGTTTTTTCTCACGGTAAGGAAGCTCGAAATAGAACGACAAATCATCCAGTTTATGTATTTCCGGAGCAAGTTGTAGCCCGATCCAGGCAGTACGGGTGAATTTACCCCTCATCTCATACGGTGCATGATATATCAATTCTTTGGTCATAGTACTATCCATATTGAAAATATCACCGTTGCATATCATACGGCAGACATCTCCGGCATATATTTCCGTTCTACGTAAAGGATAGAAACTATATTCTTCTACTATCTGTCCTTTATTTTTGGGAATATCCGCAAAGAAACCGGAATCGGTATCTACTGTGTATTTCGGGATGTCCCGTGGAAAGGCATGGATGACACTGTGAGCAGGACGCACGCTAACCAAAATGTCAGGAGTCAACATATTGGCTATTTTATCCAATATGCGGTGCTGACTGGTTTCTATATCGTGAGATAAGCCAAAGATTTCACTGGAAAGTGCTTCGAGTAGTACCTTGACTAACGGATCAAGATTTTCTACTTTCTTCACTCCCCAATAATTCATTGCATGGCGATACATACGATTCTTGATGACTTCTTTGCTGTAATTTGGGGTACTCATATTAATTTATAACTTCTAACATTGCATTATTATCCTTTCTATGAAATTTAAATAGAATTTGATTTCTCATCGAATTATTTTGTTCGCTAACAAACTGAATAATAGCACAATTATTATTATCCAATAAAGTAACTAGTTTTCCATTAGCTTCAAAAAGCATATGAGTATCATGTATTTCTGGCAATTCATTCAATATTGCTCCTTTTGCATTTATCATATTATTAATACCATTCAAACGTGCCTTTCTATCGATATCTCTAAAACAATTAATGAAATCTATCAACTCTTCACGTGCTCTTGTGAGTTCTAAAAATGCGTCCAAATCCTTATTTTTTAAGATAGTATGTATTTTGCGATACTCATTATACAATTCTTTATGCAACTTAGCCTTATCTTCACTTTGTAAAGTCACAGAGTTCTTCCATCCCATATTTCCAATAGGTAGTCCTGTAGCTTGAAAAGTTGTAGAAAAAGAATATTTTTTCATATTTGATATGTCATTAACAACTTCTCCAGCTTCATCCAAAATATATGACTTTACAGTTTTAAAAGAATCATAGCTATTAGCCATATCATTTTTAGGATAACGGTGAAAGGTAAGAATTACCTGTGCATCACCCAAGGTATGTTTACCATACAATGGATACATTTCAACTTCCACCGTATGCTCACCATTATTCAAAATTAATTGATTCAATTTAAATGTGATGCTTCCTCCAGAATCTTGTTCCCATTTAAAAGCCAGCACATCATCAACTTTAACAACAAATTCACAATCCATACTATTTACAGATAATGAATAAATCATTTTACTATAATCTCTTGGTTCATTGTTCTTGTAATAGGTCATATCATTACTATTTTTAGTTTGTCCAATGCAATATGTACAACACATACATAAAAAAAATATACTAAGAAAAGACTTCATAATTGCTTATATTATTAAGATATTATATACTGAGGAGAAAATTTCAAAGGCTTACTTGGAGGAATTATCTCAAACTCATCGGGCTTAATCTTCTCCTTTTTATTCATATTAATCATTCCCGTTTCTAAACCAAATTCCGCAGATAGCTCAACAGTGGCATGTAAACCTGTAAAAGCGACTTCTGGTGTTACAAAAAGCCCTTTCATATCTACCCCTGGGGTTATAGTTCCAGAAAAGTAAGCATCTGCTGTTGCGTTTGCTTCTAACTTAGTTGTTGCTTTGCTTTTAATAACATACACTTTTAATCCAACTCCAATTTCAGCTATCAACAAAACACCAAACCTGCCTTTCATGTTTGATTTTTTTAATGAGATTTCGAATGGATTCGTTTTAAAAATCACATTAGTCAAATTAAGAATAAGAGATCCATCAAATTTCAAATCTAAACGAATTTCTCCTTCATAATCAATGTATTTAGATTTATATGACTGGTTAACAATTTTATCAATAAATGCTAATAAAGGTATTGTTCTTGCACCACAACGAAATAAATCAATGGTAAAAAGCCCTCCTATTAACGGATTTGCTTTAATTGTAAATTCTCCATTTATACCAATTTTATTGTTTTGTCTTTCTACAAGATTCCATTTTAAGGATGCATCAAAAATCGGAAACTGTATATCAAATTCTATAGGGGCTTTTTTTGCATCAATACCTTTGACATATGATAAAATATCATCTGCCATCTTTTTAGCTTTTAAAATAACTCCTAAATAATCCCTTATATTTTTTTCAATTTTTTTTCCGATTTCAAATTTCTGGGAATCATCATCATAAGTACAAGTCAATTCTAAAAAAAATTCAGATTGTGTTTTTCCATATTTAATCGTGTACCACTTACTATATCCTGCCTGTTGTTTTTTCTTTATTAATTCTTCATATGCTCTTCCTTCTTGATTTTTACCTTCAACAGCATCATATTTAGCAAACTTAAGTCCTATTTTCAACTCCCAAATTATGTCTGGGAATAATCTCATATTGACAATTTTAAGATGACGACAAGTTGCTAACTGAATTTGATTACTTTGAATAAGGCTATCTCGTATAGGCCATATATAACTATATAGTGAATTCATCGCAATTTCAGAAATATTTCCATCAAAAACTTTTCCTATTAATGAAATTACTGTATCTCCATAATTATACTTCAAATTCCATTGGATGATACTACCAATTAATTGTGCATTTTGAGAAGTTTTTTCACTGTCAAATTCAATGATACTCATTAAATGTTTATCATGATTAATGTTCTCAGATAAAATACAAGATACTGTTTCTTTTCCTATTAACATTATGACAATCGGACATTTCCCTCCAATAATATTTACTATTCCTGAATATTGGCAATTTTTACTTTCATTGAAAACCTCCAGTTCCTTAGTTACTTTCTTTCCATCCTTATCCTTTGATGGATATTTAACATTAATTCCTGTATATTTGCAAGGTTTATAATTACTTTCCCGAATGCTGTTGTTCCCGACTAACACAGGTTGTACTTCACCTTTTATATCATTAGGATCATATGTAAAATCATTCTTCACATTAAGTTGTAACTTCCTTGTTATTCTTTGATAAGGCAAAAAAATGAATAACTCTACCTCAATCTTTGCAACAGAGCCAACTGGAATCTCATAAGGTGTAAACCAAATGCTAAAAACCATGCGGTTTTTATCCACCAGTGGCAGATTTGTCGCCAATGTTTTTTTAGGACGACCATTAATATAGACTTTAAAGTATCCATTAAGGATATGTCCATTGCTTCCCGCAATCTCAGCAACTGCCAGAACCGGATAATTGACATTTATAACAGAAGAGGAAGATAATTTTATTTTTGACTGTTCATCATAAAAATAAAAATCTCTAATCATAATACTGCTACAGAAAGGAACAAATTTGAAAGGGACAGCATTAATATCCCCTTCTCCAATTTCTTCTTTCACTGTTTGTTTTACAGTACTGAAATTTTCATTAATCGATATTGGCTGTAAATCTACATTTAAAGTCTGTTGCTTCCCACAATAGTCGTTAGACAATGTAACTTCAACAATATTTTTCTGCGTTTTTTTAACTACACCATTAATTCTCCACAGATACGAATATTTTCTATCAATAGGTCCTATTGCAGAACATAGTAATTTTATATCCTGAAAAGGCGGCACATTCTTGTAATTACCTCGTTCATACAAGATGCGGGCTGTTCTACTGTTATCTTCGTTTTCCATAAAATTCCTATTTAGATTTCTGACAGTATAATCTTGCTCTTATCTTCTTGAATATTTCCCAAAGGGCACAAAGTTGCCATTATATCTTTTGGGGCTTCATCTAACATCTCTTTTGTTATAGTAGCAACTTGACCATGGAAAGCTATACGTATTTTGCCGGGAACAGAACATACGTTGCAGATTCCTTCGGATTCTTCAGTCAACATTTTCAAATTTACTTCAGTAACATCTATATATTCGTGTACTTTAGTCCACTTTACATTCGCCATGCAAGGAGGTTTGGGAGCTGGAGCGGTATATTTAGGATCATTACACATACCGAAATTCATATTGGCAACTGTACAGTCTTTGTCTGTTGCGACTGTCTTTCCACCATTAACCTCCACAAGCGTTTGACTGGTAACTATTAGGGGAATAGCTGTACCCAGACTATTACAAGTCATTGATTGGCTACAATACACTGTTGCTCCTTTACATACAATATGTTTCTCACTCATAAGACTTAGCTAAATGTCAATAATTTATAAAACCATGTTTTTTTTGCTTCACCTTGGCTATTCCTTAACTGATTAATGTACTCATCCTGTATCGATTCTATCGGTTTTTCAGAAAGATAATAAGCAGTAACAACAATATCCATTATATTTGACTCTCCAAGTTTCAAAACAAACGTACTTTCAATCGATTTAATATTATGGTATTCATTATCTAAAGTATATTTGATATCACATGTCCCTGATAAAGTCCGACCTTCCGGAGCTAAAATATTATTCAGCCCATTCTTAATCAATTTATCTAAGCATGCTTCATCAGACAGCGAACCATTTTCACATACAATAAGTTCCTTATTCCTTTCACATTCCATGACTGAATTTTGACATGCAAATTCTACAGGATCATCAAATGGTAATACTGGGATACATCGCTTTATCATTTTTTCTGGTACTATGCTTGTTTCATACATAAGTCCGAAAAAAAGACTAATGAACAAATCTTTCTCAACCAATAGGCTTATATAGTCTGGGTTATTAATTTTATCTTCTAACAAAGAAATATAAAGCTCACTTCCTTCACCGACAAAACGCTTTTCAATATCATACTTTTTCTCTAACCACCTCTGACGTATATCATCATTCCTAACCATATGACACAACCCTTTATTATTAGTAAGTAAAGTGATAGGATATATTATCTTACTGCATTCATTTGCCAGTTCAAAGATATGTTCATCTGGTTCAATGCCATTAATCAATAGATTATCACGCGTTATTCGGAAAGCATGTAAATCATTAGAAATATTTCCAGCAAACTGCACCTTCTCTTCAAATTGGATACGGCAACTTACTTCAGGTTTCTTAATATGGATATTAATACCATATGTACCTGTTAATAACTGTGGATTATATCTTAAAGTGATAGATCTGGACATAACAACTATGATAATTTTATTTTTTTCGTACCACTTTGTGTTATAACCTGTTTCTTGGATATTAACACCAAATCTTCTTTTACACTTCTAACATTGACTTTATCAGAAGTACTATCAAGTTCTTTAGATACAATTTTGGTCTTATTATCAATAATAGCACTTAAGTCCTTAGCAGCATTTAATATTGTTTCAGATGCTCTGGATTCAATGTTTGTACTAGTGCTGTTTATCAATTCTGCTGCATCAAATGATATAACTTTAGAAGTTAATTGTATCTTTTCTTGAGCTTCAATACAAATTGTTTTATTTACTGTATCTAAAATAATTTTATTACTATTTTTATCTCGAATAGTTATACTTTCTCCGTTTTCGCTATCATCAAATATAATTGTATGACCACTACGTGTTATTATACTTTTAATGTTGTTATTAACTTTTCCACCTTCACCATTTTGGCGATGGAACAGACTTCCAGAAACAAATGGACGTGAGGGATTATTTAGTTCAAAACCAACTAAAACTTGATCCCCTTCTTCTGGAATAAAAACAAAACCTCTATTTTTAGATACAACTTCACTACTTCCTGCATCAAGACTCCTTACCCGTATCCAGTTAGTTGTCTTATTTTGTTCCTCTTGCCATACAAACTGAACTTTAACACGTCCTTGACTCTCTGGGTCAGCATTACTGATTACCTTTGCAAGCATCGGGTGAGCTTGAGGAATGACAACATTGCTTACCGGGATTCGTTCCATACTTGCCGGAATGCCTTCAAAAGTATTGGAATAAACACCATTCTTATCAACCTCATGGATTACAGACATCACTCTATATTGTCCCAAATCCCGACGGTTACACATGGAAGCAGGAATCTTGACCGCAATAGGTTCGCCAATACGTACACGGCAAGTCTTACTCTTACCTCTCAACCATACCAAGGAAGCCGTATCACGTCCCTTCTCAAACTCCAGAAGACGGTTCATGTGAACCGGATGACCGACTACCGCTTTGTTATATAAAGTGGTAGGAGATTGATAAATGGATTCGGACGTACGAATTGCATTTGCCAGATAGGTATTGATACCGTTCACACCGGCACTGTCGTCTGCATAAAGAGGACGGTCATCCTCCGCCATATAGTCGTGACGTGAATAATGGAAAGGAGTGACACAAGAACCGAAGCTGACCTTTTCCAAGTCAACATCATACGTAACCGTCTCATTCTTGTCCTTTTGTGGATTCCCGAAATGTAATTTCTGTCCGTCATAATAGAACCATTCGCCGTATTGGTAGGCTATTCTACGAAGAAACTCATATCCGGTTTCTTCGTGCATCTGAATATAAGGAATCTGTTCATTGAAAAGGGGCTTGTTGACAATCTCCACTCCATTGCCATAATTCTTCACCACCTCTCCGACAATGGCCGACAGGGTATAATCCATAAAGGAGTCCATTGTCTTTCCGGATTCAAGCAGAATAGTAGGACTGCATCCCCTGTAATGGATAGTACCTGAAACCCCTCTCTCACCATCCATTCCGATTTCGGTGATGATGCCTTTGAAGATGCTTTCATCACCGCTAATCACATGTTTCATGCGAATTACCACACTCTGACCCTGCATGGCAATCATGCTTTCACGCTCGTTGTACCAGATATTCTCTCCAGGCAGAGGGGGACACAATACACCAATATCAAAAACATGGTGCCCGTTGAACACCTGTTTGAGATAAATTGTAGTGAACTTACATTCACTGCCACCGATAGAAACGGTCGCTTCCACTTGATTCCAGTCTGTCATGATAATCCTTTTTTTAATAAATTCTATTTCGACATTTCGTATTCAGAGTTCCAGGAAGTGCCATCTTCACCCTTCGTTCCATCCAACTTAACGACGAATTCTTTTGCCGGGAAGAACGGTATCATATTTATATCCAAATATATACGGTCTTTCTTTACCGGGTCGCGTTCAAACCGCTCGATGCTATATTTCTCAATCAGTCTATCCGGTCCCTTGATGCTATCCAAGAAACGGATCATCTGCTGGCGCAAATCTTTCTCCGATTTGCTTGTCCAGTTCTCAAAAGCCCTTCGGTTCAGGAAGTCAACGAGCACTTTTGCCACGTAATCGAATACACGAACGACAGAGTAAGTCTGTAATCCCAAATTGTCACCGTTGAAAAGGGATTTACCGGAGAACGCCATCACCTTCTTGTATTCGTTGACCAACGGGATAAGCCCCATCTTTTCCAATTTGGATATTTCACTCTTTTTCAAGGGAAAGACAACAGCATCCACTCCATCAAGTGCACCATATTTCTTACCGGCAGTAATCTGCGACATAAGAGAGCTATACACTTTGCCTGACAATGCCGATGATGGAGAAATATGCAAATCTTCCTCTTCTCCCAATTCCGCATACTTAGCACGACCGATCAGCCAGTTACAAACCAATGATGTATTACTCTTAAAACCGTCACCGCCAGACATATTAGACTCGTAGAACATTTCAATCACATCGTCCGGCTTTTCAAGGTCAGCGAAATCAGAAAATAAGAACACTTTGTTACTATAAGCAATCTTCGCCCATTTCTCCACAACCTTGTTGGAACCAAGGAATCCCGGAACAACAAGAAGGGAGTAGTTATCCCTCAAGTCGAGTTTGTCATAATACTGTTTCAATTCTTCTGCCACAGCATCAATGAAAATCGGATTATCCAAATCGGTAACCTGTTCCAGTGAAGCGTTCATAATTGAGATATTGGTAATCTTATCCTGTCCGGTGTTATCATAGAACGACTTTACCTCTCTATAAGCACGTTCCAAGTCCTTAACTGTTTCGGCAGCAACCAACTGGTTTGTGGCAAGCAAATTGGAAACTTCGTTTACTTCTGAACTACAAGCGGACAGCATATCATCAATCGTGCTGTTCTCTTCCAACATATCAATCCATAGGTCCAGTGTGCGCAACAGATTACGCCTGTCTTCCTTTTTGTCTTCGTCTTTCAGATATATACTCATTCTAGCCTTCCGATCCGGATTCAGGTTCTGCACCCTGTCAATCGCTGATTCGAGAAAGCTGAAACCGCCGAACCGGGACAGTTTACCCAAATTCTCTTTCAGCGTATCCTGTGAGAAATGTTCCTGAACAGCTTCATGTTTTTGTGCCAATTGCTGTGTTTCTGTCGCTTTAGCTCCTTGTTCTACCATATTCCTTTCATTTTATATTATACTGTAATTACAATGACTCTTCCACCTGCTTTTTCAACTCTTTCAATATAATCAGCATAGCCGCCTTTGTATCATTGTTGGCAATAACACGCTGCAATACCTTGTTCGAGCGAAGCTGTTTGACCACTTTTTCATAAAATTCCTTGCGTATACTCAGATTGTTAAGAAAAGGACTCCGCTGGGTCATACTTTTGACAGAAAAGTCCCCCACATTGCTAAACTGAAAGTTTTCTGTTACATCCTGTCCTTCCTTATCCAGGAAATTAACATCAATATTCGGATCAAAATACTTGAATACATCTTCTATCGTATACAAATGATCTACAATTTCCGGAACACCGGGTTCTTCAGCAGTCATTTGGTTTACCATCAATGTACGATTGCCAGGGATATCGGCAATACCTTCATTGGCCTCCTGCTCTACCGCATTACCGCCAATACCTATATAATCATCTATCATAATTCAGATTTGTTACTTAATTTCTGTTTTGAGAAAACTTTTATTTATCCGTACTTATTAAAAAAGAGATTGCCCATATTGCACGTCTTACTGGAAAACTTTATAGAACAATCTCTTTTTACATTTTTCAAGTCCGGCTTACTTAGCATCCGGCCAGTCTTGTTCAAAGACAGCACCACCGATGGTCAATTTCTGAGCCGAAACCTCGAATTTGATAACCATAGGCTTTTTGCCTTCAACGTCAGCTACTTCCTGGAAACGGGTAATATAACCCTTTTCCCATTTCAACTCTTTCATTACAGATTCTTCATCCCCTTTCTTGTACACTACAGTACCTTCGTGAGGCTTGAACTGACTGACCATGTTTTCGATGATTGTTGTGTCTTCTGTTGATTCGATGGTAATGTTAATGATACCGCCATACAGATGGGAAGCCGGACGTCCTTTGGCATCAACATCTCTCTTGATTTCGTAACTCACAAAGCGGATGTCGAACTCTTTGGACTGAAATTTCAATGTTGATTTAAACATAGTATAATTTTTAAGTGAATAAATTGGTTAATTATCCCGTTTGCGTGAACCTTTGCTTTTGAACTTATTGTACCATATTAATTATAATATAAGAAGCCAAATCGCTCCTGTGTCACGCCCTAAATATAGATACTTTTCCTTATATAGCAAAAACAATTTATATATTTTTTTTTCATTTTGAAATAAAAAACAAGAGGTTTGCTTGTTTTTAGCGATTTTGTTCTATTTTTGCAAGTAGGACATCTAGATTAAACACGGTTTCCTATATTTGCTTTATATCATAACTATTAAATCATAATGCTTGATCAAATAGAAACATGGAAAACGATTTTATAAACAATTTAAGCGAATCTGTAAAGATTGCGATTCGTATAGCAAAATCAATTGCACGGGAATATGCCAATGATTGCTATACACCTTCACATCTGCTAAAAGCGCTAATGCATAAAGAAGTTGGACTACAAGGATTCATTCAAAGTTTGGGGAAAGATACCGGATATATTGAAGACTGGGCAGAAGTGCGCATTGAAGAAGCACCCCGGTCTGGGAAAACTTCGGAAATTATGGCAGACAAGCAAATAGCCAATGTATTTGAAGAAGCTGACATCGTGCGACTGAAATTAGGATTACTGGAAATTAGCCCGATCTGTGTGCTGGCCGCTCTCACAAAACCGGGTACAGCCTATTCCATTACTCAACTGAAATCTTTTCCTATAAAAGAAGAAGAAATTTTATCATCTGTAGTGGACTGTCAGGATATTGCGCATGATATCGCAGTCGGTATGCCGACATCTAAAGGAGAAAACGAGACGGCAACAGCAGCCCTATATAAATATTGTATAGACAAGACCTCTGAATTCAGAGAGAATGAGATGCACGAAATCGTCTGTCGGGAAAACGAAACTCGCATGATGATAGAAACGCTAGGACGCAAAGGTAAACCCAATGTACTTATTACCGGTGATTCAGGTGTAGGAAAAACTGCTATAGTGGAGGGACTGGCAAGAGCAATTGTAAATGACAAAGTTCCTTCATATTTGAAAGGATCCGTTGTACTGGAATTGGATACGGGCGCTTTGATAGCCGGAGCAAGTTACAAAGGCGAAGCGGAAGACAGACTAAAAAATCTGATAAGGGAACTGCGGAAAGTAGATAAGGCTATCCTGTTCATTGATGAAATCCACACCCTGCTCGATCCCAAACAAGGGAACAGTGGAATAGCAAGTATTCTAAAACCGGAGCTGGACAGAGGAGAACTAACCGTTATCGGTATAACCACTGCCGAAGAGTATCGGAAAATTATAGAACCGGATCATGCATTCAACCGTTGTTTTGAAGAACTAAAAATTAATGAACCGGATATTCCATCGGCTGTTTTAATGATTGAATCCGTATTGAGTACTTACACAGACTTCCACGGACTGGAAGTAACAGAAGAGGCGATACCGGAATGTGTGCGTCTGGCCAAACGTTATGTCAAGGACAGAAGATTACCAGACTCCGCTATAGACCTACTCGACCGTACACTGTCCGCTGTGAAACTTATTAACGAAACATCCAAAGAATGTATAGAAGAACTGTCGACTGCGCTAAACGAACAGGAAAAGAAGGCAGGCGAAGACGATGATACCAAGCTGAAAGAACTAAAAGGTATTTATCGCTCCATGCAGAACCGACTAAGTCCGGTTCTACTCGGAATGATAACCGAAGATACGCAACCGGAAAATTACGATACATCGGAAGAACTATCCGACTATCTTAAACAGAAGATAGAAACACTTCGCTCCTTTTTATCTGCACCTATCGAGAAAGTCGGATCTCAAGAGGTTGCGGCAGTAGTATCCTACAAAACCGGCATACCATTGGGTAAACTCCAATCAGAAGAGAAAGAGCGGTTGCTCAATATGGAAAATATTCTCAGAAAAAGAGTAGTCGGACAGGATAATGCCCTGAAAGCATTGACGGATGCGATTTTGGAATCCAGATCCGGATTGAACAAAGCCGGACAGCCCATCGGCTCTTTCTTTTTCCTCGGTCCTACAGGAACCGGAAAGACCGAACTAGCAAAGGCACTTGCCGAAGCATTGTTTAATGACGAGAAAGCTATGATACGGTTTGATATGTCGGAATTCAAGGAAGAGCATTCGGCTGCATTGTTATACGGTGCCCCTCCGGGATACGTAGGTTATGAAGAAGGCGGATTGTTGGTCAATAAAATAAGAAGACAGCCCTATTCAGTTGTATTGTTTGATGAAATTGAAAAAGCGCATCCTTCTGTCTATGATATCTTCCTGCAAATCATGGATGAAGGTAAATTACACGACAGATTAGGCAAGGAAGGTGATTTCTCAAATTCTATCGTACTGTTCACCTCCAATGTGGGCAGCGAATGGTTAGCCAATCAACTGGCAGAGGGGAAAAATCCTACTACGACACAATTAATGGAAGTAATGGGAAGGTATTTCAGACCGGAATTTCTAGCACGTCTGTCAGAGATAGTTCCGTTCTCACCTATCGGAGAAGATATATTACTGATGATATTCGATATACAGTTCAGAAATGTTTCAAACCTGCTGGAAAAACAGGGAATAAGCATTCTGCTGACAGAAGAAGTGAAGAAATATCTTGCACATAAGGGATTTGACCCTAAATATGGTGCAAGGCAGGTAGCGGGAGTGATACGCAATTACCTCCGAAGACCTATATCCCGGTTGATTATCAGTGGAAAATTATCCAAAGGCGATGTACTGAAAGTGGGTATAGGAGAAAGCGAGGAATTGATATGGGATATAGAAAATACAAACCAATAAATTCTATGATGGATGCCAGACACAATTATCTGTCAATGGTATATTATTCTACTATGATATACCTCTATTATGCAGATGGAAGGGATTTGTACGAATCACTGGAATGTGAAGGCTGGCACAAACACGGATACGACTTCAGGGAAGTGTACGCATATTCAGTGAACAGAATGGGAAGGTAAGCCAGTCAAAGATTCACAATATAATCTTTAAAGATACGTGTTGCACAGGCTATCGCAAGCATCTGGTAAGCCTGACTTCCGAAAATATAACTGAAGTGAACTTCCCGTTACCTGAAAGTCAGTGATGAAGAATTTGAAACCAATTGACGGAACTTAAAAAATGAAGAAATTATGGAATACTACAAATTTCCACTCAAGATAGGTCTGTTACTGCAAGACGGAAGCAAGTCGCTGCCCAAATGCAGTGAGAAAGAATCTATCGACCAGCACCTGGAACTGCTGTTCACGACCTGTCCCGGCGAACATCGGTATGATCCCCGGTTCGGTTGCCGTATCTGGGACATGGACTTTGAAAAAGTGGCCTCACAAAAAAGCTGGCAAGACCATTTCACGACCTGTCTGACAGAATCAATCACAACCTACGAACCTAGATTAAGCGAAGTAGAAGTACAGGTAACAGTCAGTGATATAACCTATACGGACGATGTAACAGACACAACGACTATCAAGAAAAAGGCGGATGTACTAATCAAGGCTGTACTGAACAGTACCCATGAGAATTGTCGTTTTCGGTTCAGACTATTTTTAGGCCCATTATCAAGTGAATAAATAACTACTCAAACTAATATTATGGAAAATATCTTTGGAAGATTCTTAACTTCATATCTGTTATTTCCTATTATCGCTTTCCTGCTCGGAGGCGTAGTATTCCTTATTGCAAAAAAGAATAAGCTGATGGGAAACAGAAAGCTGATCACTTATGTTCTGGTAACTATCCTGATTCTTATCCTTCCGGCTTTGACCGGATTTTTACAACAGTATTTTATTCCGTACATCTACATAGCCCTACAGCTATTGTATTTATTGCTGGGTTATTATCATCTGAAAGCGATAGACCTGTTTTTGCCTGATTTTATGCAGAAACCTTTCAAATATGAGATTATATTTACTGTAGTGCTCTGTATTATGGGAATGGCATTTTTCTCTTTGGTATTCAACTTATGCAGTGAACTTCAATACGGTTGGTGGGCTTCGACCTGTGTAGTGCCATTCATCTTCATTTCCCTGTTCAGGAAAACATACCGTACGTACCTGGATATACCATTGGAAATTTATAAGATATGGGAATACTCAGATGACAGGAATGTTGCAGATTATAGCAGTATAGATGCATCGGAACTAATATTGGTGAATATCGAATTGTTCAAGCAGATTGGTGACCCTATCCCGTTCCATTTGTCGGTACAGGCTTCCGATACAATGATATTCGGAAACTGGTTCCAACGATGCATAAAGGATCACAGCCGGAAATATCCTATGAGTAGAATTCATTATAATGATAATGAGATACCATACGGATGGATATTTTATACCAAACCATCTTTCTTCATGCCAAGAAAATATATTGATCCTGACCTGTCATTCACAGACAATAAAATAAGAGGAGGATACACCATAATTGCCAAACGAGTAAGAAAAGAAAAGGTATTTAGCTAAAAAGAAAAAAACATTATAATATTATGGAAAATAAAACATTCAACCTGGTTAACTGGGAAGAAGGCATGAGTCTTACTCCCAATTCTTTCAAAATGACTGAGAATTATTTCATCAACGGACAGTGCCTCGGACAAGAGATACACATCACAAACTTTAATTATGGTCTTCTCAAACCATCGAGAAACAATCATCATTCTATGTGTGAGATAGAAGTAAGTCATTCTGTTACAGATACGATAGAAGTCAGACTGGTACGCTGTCACGGGATAACAACAGGCGGATTTATCATCAATTATGAACCTAACCCGATGGAATACCTAAGCTACAAGGTTCCGGCTGGAGAACTGACAAATGGTTCTTTATCCCGCACTTCTTATTTGAATGTCATTTTCTCGGTAAATCCTTATAACCGTATTCCGACAGGTGAACTGGACAATGAAGTTCTTCCCCCACGATATCCGGAAGTTCGCCCGGAATATAAATTGTATACACTTCCAGTAGAACAAATGCAGAATGGAATTGATCCTTATAGTCTGATAGTGGGACGCATACGTAAGGATGGTGACCGCTATGAAATAGATTACAACTATATTCCACCATGTATGACAATGTTAAGCGACCCTGATCTGACACGCTACTACGGGCGCTTTGGTGTCTTCTTCAACAATATAGAAAAAGCTTCTAAGGACATTGTAGCAAAGGTTGTAAACCGTTCCGACTCATCGACAATGGCCCTCAATATAGCTGAAATCTGTAAGAATATCTTGCAATATTCAGCGACTTCGTATTTCGGTTATAGAAATACGGGGGCATATTGGGCTCCCATACAGGTAATCGGATGTTTCTCAAACCTTGCACACCTGTGCTTCAATACACTTAATTTCATGGAGAAAACTGAAAAAGAGGATGTGCTCAAATATTTTTACGAATGGAGCGACACTACTCCTGCCCAATTTGAAAGCATACTTTCCGAAGCGATTGAAATCAAATATGAACATGATGAAATACGCAGTATGATGCTTATAATTGAGGGATTCCTAAGCAATTTCTCTGAATTGTGGATGATGCTAAGTTCTTTGGAATATATCGGTAAGCATAAAGAAAATATTGTAGTCGGTGAACGAATACAACGCCATGAGAGTGCGACCCGGTCAGACTGGAATTTATTAGACTGACCATATAATAATCATTTAAACGAAATAGTATGAAACCTCTAAATAATAATACAGTAAGGAAAGGATACTTGAGATTCTCCGGTTTTCTGATTATCTGTGTGGCTGTCTCGGTATTCTGTTTCTATTCCTATATGAAAACCGCTTCAACGGAGGTCAAAATGATTATGGCCAAAACAGTAGAATACGACAATATTTATTCCGCCGAACTAAATATGGTTGTAGCAGTGGATTCTATCTACCAATACATGTCACTCATGAACAGTTCTCCGAAAATCAATGACCTTCTGCTGCAAAGTGTGGTCAGCAACCGGAAGATGCAGTTGCAGAACCAAATCAATGCGTTAGACGAAAAGGATTTTCTGCTATACAAAAAGCTGGCAGGAAATATCAATGTTTTTCTAGGCGTGAAGGATTCTATCCGGCTGGCAGAAAAAGAGGAAAGTATAGTACGGGAGGATTTGATGAGATGCGTAAAAGAGAACAGGGAGATATCAAGAAAACTAAAAGTTGGAGGAATTACTTATGAGAGAAAATGAACAACTTTCACAGAACAGGGCTACAATAAACCAACGTGAAAAAACAATCGGATTTGCGTATGTTCTGCTATTATTCCTTGCTGTGTCCATCTGCTGCTGTATGATTATCTTCTGGACAAATTCAGATTTTGACACTACCCGGCAAAAAGATATGGTACTGGTAAAAGTTGAGAAAATCAGGAAATTCCAGGAGTTGCAAAAGGAAAACAAACCTATAGTGGATTCCCTATACAATAGAATATCCAAGCTCACACCAGGTATCAACGCACAATATGAAGAGGAAGATATCAAGTATCTGCTAAACGATCTGAAGAACACATACCAAAACAATGGCTGGGACAACCGGTATAAAGTGTTCATGCACGTAGCCGATTTTTATCAAATGTGGCTGACGGACAGAAAGGAGTTGTGGAGTAAACGAGAGAATATCAGTACTTTCAAAAAAAATCTGGAAGAGTGTGAAATCGGTCTGGAAAGCAAAAAACAAGATTGGCGTTCAGTATTAAAAAAATAATTTGTCATGGGAAAAATTAATAACAGGAAATCCTTTATTATAATAGGAGCCGTCGTACTATGTATTGTCATAGCATACTTAATCAGCCTTTCTCTGAGAGAAAAGACGGTAATTGCCTATATCACTCCCTCAGATATAGAGGTGGGAGATGCGATTCAATATACCGACAGTACCAAGCGGGCGGATATGTGGCTATGGGAATTTGGAAACGGAGATGCTTCGGAAGAACGAACTGGCAGCTACCGGTTCACTCAAAGCGGGAAATATCAAGTACGGTTGACTGTAGACAGAAAATATGAAAAGAAATTCATAGTCAATGTACGGGAGAAAAACAATGATAAGACAGACGAGGAATTGATTAAAATCGAAGCTCCGGACTTTGCCTTGCAGGATGAAATTATCTCCTTTCACGGTATCGGTGATTCTAAGGAATGGAGATGGCAGTTCGGAGAAACAGGAATGGTGGATTCACGGGAGAAAAACCCACTATATGCCTATATGGAACCCGGTGTTTATGAAATTCTGCTGACAACAGAAGAGACCCATTACCCGATACGACATACCATACAAATCGAGCCGAATTATCAAAAGAATGATTCTACCGATGTACTTACTCTCGTAGGAAACGATATCAGGGAAAGATTACAGGCTATCGTAGATGGGAAACCATTTAACCTTAACTATAATTATGTACTCAATACTTATCTGTGCGACAACCCGGATGTTGTCGTAACGGTCAATGGTGACAAACATAATGATTTTTACTCCTATTGCCAAGGCTTAAAAATTATTGGAAGAAAAAAACTGATTATTGAAGAGGTTGTTGTGGATATCGGGAACAGCAATACAGATGAATGTATCAAAAAACTGCTAGTCACGCAATCTGAAAAATATATTTCAAAATAACCTGTATCATGAAGACAACTAAAAGGATGTGGAACGGAACATTTACACTACTTTGCACCGGAATGGCTATCATGACTTCCTGTGCTCCGATAAACCGATTCACAAGAATAAAGCAAGTGCCCCGTGAATATATCATGAACTACTGTGGCGGTGAAATAAAAGCTCCAAGTTCCCTACAGATAAAAAATAACCCGTGGATTGTTTTTTCCGACCAGTTGGGAAATATGAGCTACCAAACCGCCACAGGGAAAAATGAAATGAAAGAACTACAATTTATGGATGCCTTTTTAGTGGTGGGGAAAAAGGGAAACTGGTTGAAAGTCATCAAATACGACCCGACACAAATAAAAAGCCACGGGCGAAGGCTGGGCAACCATAAATCAGCAATCTATTATGGATGGGTTCATAAATCAGACCTGCTGCTAACCAGAAGTTCCGTAACGGATCTTGCTACGGGATTGAAAAATAAACAAATTACCGTATTCTCCGATACTGTTCCGCTGAAAGTTCCAGAGAAATACTTGATAAATGATTCCCTACTGACATTTAAGAATACGGATCTCAGCAAGCCATATACTCAAATACCCATGCACCAGCTTGTTTTCCCACTAAAACAATCAGAAGATAGAAGCAAAACACTGGTTGCCAAAAAGTCTTTTATTTCGCCAGATAGTCTGGATACTGAGATATGTGGCTGGGTAAGTAATGCTGTAATAAAGAATATTGGACAACAACTGCATATTGATGTACGAAGTCTGCCGGACAGTACGTTATGGTTCAAGAATAAGGCCGAAACAGATACGTTAAATTTCAGACGAGCACAACTGGTCCCTAGCCGAGAGCTGGCACGGATAGCACGTCCACTGGCATATAGTCCGGTAACATCCTATTGCCAAATGGATACTGTTATCCGTTTTAAAACAGGAGCATTCATGCCGGTGATAGACAAACAAGAGAATTTTGTAGTGAACGTAAACGGTAATCGTATCTATTACAATCAGTTCAAGGAAATAGAAAAAGATCTGCAAAAAATCAATATCGTATTTGTTGTAGAGGGTAATGAATTGGCTGTAAAACAATTCCCGGAAGTAGTCAATATTATTCAGGGATTACAACCCTTATTTGCCAACCCTGATGACGGTTTCGATTATAAATTCGGTTCCGTACTGGCTTTCAACGAGAAAGGGAATAATGAAAATCCGAAAGTACATCTGACAAAAGACTATATGCAAGTGCTGAACTTTTTGTCTGCCAAAAGCAATAATGCAAAACAACTGGTTGCCACTGGCGGGAGAAGCTGGAGTACTCTGAGAACTGCTGTCAATCTATTTAAAGACCACAAAAAAGAAAGTAACCTAATTATCCTTATCGGTGAAACCGGAAACAATAGTGAATGGGCTGATTCAACTCTGGTTAACCGTATGGCCGAATATAATTGCAGAATATTGGGATTTCAACTTTTTGGTGGAAATCCGGACAAATTCAATAACTTCGTTCTGCAAGTAGAAAATATGATTGATAACTATGCGGTTAAAATCAGTCGCCAGAAAAGAGAAATCATCGTATATGCAGATCAACTGCGTAAATATCATGAATACAGAGAAGTCAATAAAAATGTTTATTGTTTGGACTTTCCCAACAGAAGCATGACACAAGGATGGGTGGTCTTTCCTCAAAAACAGGAGAATTTACCTCTTGAAGGGCTGGCGTCATCAGTAGATACCCTGTTACAACAAGTAAAGGAAGATAACAGATTGCTAACGCAAAGTTTGTATAAGGCATTTAACGAAATAGGCAACTTCCGCAACAGAGAGGATTCGACATTAGTTGACTATTTCCAAATGCAACCATCAGGGATTAAATCTTTGCCAGAAGCATTAAGAAACGCTGAACCGGAATGGTATCTGCCCGCACAACCGGTCGTGTTACATGATTCAGTATCACACTTGCTGGAATACCGATTACTTGTGACGGAAGCTGAATTTAAGAGAATACGCAATTTTATAAATGCCCTCTCTCAATATGAAGTGGATTATAAATATGAAGCACAGAAAAAAGAAAAAGAGAAAAAGAGAAAAATTTGCGACTGTTTGGAAGACGAGGTAGTGCTTAAAGATACAAGGTTATCTGTTACCGAGATGAAAGATAGTCACGAGTATGCTTCTACAAAAAAAGTAAGAGCCAATCTCTTTGCTCTTTATTATACGTATATAAACAATGGTAAACTGTGTAGAATCAAGTATAAGAAACTAAAGAATATGAGTATGGCCGAAGCGCAAAGGCTTATTACTACTTGTCCAACGGACAACCCATTTTTAAAAGCCTTTACGGTAAACGACCTGAAAAGAAAGAAGCACTTGGTGGATGAAACACTAGATATGCTTGTGGAATATTTTAAATCTAAAAAGTCTGCATGGGAAGAGGCTGCCGGAAAGGGATTCACTTCCAACGGACAAACATATTACTGGATCAGCAAAGATATGCTGCCATAAATATAGATATATAAACCTAATACAAAACGATATGAAAGAAGACTTTTTTATCTCCATTATGCAGAAATATGGAATTGAAGATAAAGTAGTTATACAAAAAGCTTATCAAGATATTCTGCATAATATAACACAGGAACAGCAAATAATAAAAGAATGCAAATCCAATCTGGAGAAAATGATTGGTAAACTAAGTAGGGATATTCTAAATTTCCAATATGCTGTCAGTAAGCCTATTTTCTTATACAAAAATTGTCTGGAAAGTAAGTGCAAACAGAATCAGGATATTTATCTATGGCAGTTCATTGATAATATCAATATGTATGCTTCATTTCTGGAAAGCCGGATGAACGGAGTTTTTCGCATAAAAATTGTAGGTAATGATATAAAAATAAGTCTGATTAAAAAAAGAAAGAAAATGGCAAGTATAGCGGCAGATGCTATAAATAACAGTATTTTTTCTGATGTGCAATATGATGCAACTACCGGATATTTTACCATAGCCACCAATATTACAGATGGTAGATTTTTTGAACGGCATAGCATCATCTATTGTCCAAGTGAAGCCGATGCCAGAAGAGCTATCTTTTCAGGCGTGATGAAAGATAAGAAAATTAAATTCAATCTAACAATAGGCAAAGAAGAAATACTGACAGGTTTTGACATATTGATGGAACAAATGAATGAAGGAACAGGTATAAGTCAGATTTTACACACTTCTCTTAATAAGGCTAATAAAATTTATAATGGTAAGCAATAGCCATAGGTTAAATAAAAATATACTTTTGTGACACAACATATAGCTGATTTTTCAAACTGTAAATAAAAAAATGGAACAGATGTCATTAAAATTAAAGATACTAGTGACTAAAAATCATTATTATTAATAATGACACTTCTCTTTATGCGATAAACATCGTATAAAGAGAAGAGAAAAGTTTTTTTACAGTTTTCCCTTTATCAAAGGTAATCCCTCCCTCGTTTGCCAGCCGCATTTGTACTTTTTTTCGGGAGATTTTTCTCTTATGGCTTCGCCATGAAAATTCTTCCGAAAAAGAATGCGGCGTCAAACGTCCGGAGGGATTGTTGTCTGATTACAGGGATAAACTGCGACCGACGTGACGCATAGCCGTTTCAGTACAGGCGGCTGTCCTTATATTTCCCGATACCTCAAAAGAACCGTGAAAGCATCCGTTCCCCACCAGTAAGCTGTGCCTATTTCATCCTATCCCGAGATAAGACAGGGATTTCAGCTCCCTCTGTTCTGCATAGTTCCGCTGCTTCATGTGTTCTGCACATCCTGCTGTCTGCGTCTTTGCCTTCTCTATTTTCCCCTTCACCTCTCTCACACATTATACTTCCAATTCCTCTTTTCTTCGTGCCAGACCATCTATAGATTGCCATCTGATGCCATCTGACGACATCTGATGCCAGCTTTTTGAAAATCAGCGGATTGTAAACAGAAAGCCCTTACATTTGGACTGTGAAACCAATCAAACAGTCACTCAAAACAGAAAATTATGGCACAGAACAACCGTCCAGACAAAGGAAAGCAAAGCCGGAACAAGAAACCGGAAAAGCCTTATGTGGAACAGATTGACGAGCTGCTGCTGGTCCACAACAAGAACGACCCGAAAGAGGGAATCGGTGTGGTCAGCCAGGCGGACGAGAAAGGCAACTATCGGACAGTTCCACCGGAGGAAAAGAACGAAAACTCGTTTCTGAAGTTCGACAAGAATTCGAGCATCCTCGAAAACTTCATCAAAAACTTCTGGAGCCAGCTGAAGGAACCTACCCATTTCCGGCTGATCCGCATGACTTTCCATGACTACAAGCAGAACAGGCAGGCTCTCAAGGACCTGGCTTCGGGAAAAGAAACCGATGCGGTGAAAGAGTTCCTGAAACGGTACGAAATCGTGCCGAAGAACAACCAACAAAGCAATGTCCAAACCAAAGAGGAGGAAAAAGCAATGGCAAAAAAACAAGAACAGGCACCTCAGGTGCAACCGGAACAGGTGACACAGGTGGAAGCGGCTGCGCAGGGACGAGAACAGCAGGTTCCCCAGCAGCAGACTCCAACCTACCGGTACAACGAGAACATGATCAACTGGGAAGAACTGGGCAAGTTCGGAGTATCCAAGGAAATGCTGGAGCAGTCCGGACAGCTGGACAGTATGCTGAAAGGCTACAAGACCAACAAGACCATCCCGCTGACGCTCAACATTCCCGGCGTACTGACCGCCAAACTGGATGCAAGGCTGTCGTTCATGTCCAACGGCGGACAGGTGATGCTGGGCATCCACGGAGTAAGAAAGGAGCCGGAACTGGACCGTCCGTACTTCGGGCACATCTTTACCGAAGAGGACAAGAAGAACCTGCGCGAAAGCGGAAACATGGGTCGGGTGGCAGATCTGAACCTGCGCGGCAACTCGATCGAGCCGTGCCTCATTTCCATCGACAAGAACACCAACGAACTGGTGGCCGTCCGACAGGAACATGTCTACATCCCGAATGAAATCAAGGGAGTGACCCTGACTCCGGATGAAATCCAGAAGCTGAAAAACGGCGAACAGATTTTCGTGGATGGCATGAAGTCCAACCAGGGAAAGGAATTCAACGCCCATCTGCAGTACAGCGCGGAAAGAAGGGGCATCGAGTTCATCTTTTCCAAGGACCAGGCCTTCAACCAGCAGACGCTGGGCGGCGTGCCGCTTTCCCCCATGCAGCTCAAGGCACTGAACGAAGGGCATACCATCCTGGTGGAGGACATGAAACGCAAGAACGGTGAGGTGTTCTCTTCCTTTGTCACCATGGACAAGGTGACGGGCGGCCTGCAGTACACCCGCCACAACCCGGAAACGGGCGAAATCTACATTCCGAAGGAAATCTGCTCGGTCCAGCTGACACCGGAAGACAAGGAGGCGCTCCGCAAGGGACAGCCTGTCTTTCTGGAAAACATGATCAACCGCAAAGGGGAGGAATTCTCCTCCTTCGTCAGGCTGGACATGGCCAGCGGAAGACCGCTATACTCGCGGACACCGGACGGCTTCAACGAACGGCAGGCCCCGGCCATTCCGGCTGAAGTATACGGACACCTGCTTTCGGCACAGGAAAGGGCCAACCTGCAGGACGGAAAAGCCATTCTGGTCACCGGCATGAAGGGTCCGAACGGCAAACCATTCGATTCCTACCTGAAAGTGAACGCCAATACCGGCCAGCTCCAGTATTTCCAGGAGAATCCCGATATCCGGAGAAACACGGCCCGCCAAGCCGCACAGACGGACAACGGCCAGCAGCAGGAGCAGAAAAGAAATGCCCGCCAGGCTGTCTGAGACTGTCCGTGAATGTACAAAGAAATCTTACTCACCTCAACCGATATGTATATGAATCCGAACAAACCCATCATTTTCAAGGCCGAACAGCTTGACTGGGAAAAGCTGGAAGCTGTCGGCATCCGCCGGAAGGAACTCGAAAAGGACGGCAACCTGGACCTGCTTCTCCAAGGGGCAGAGACCGGAGTGACCACGCTGAACCTGAAGACCCCGGTCTTCTCACTCACCATGGATGCCACCCTCAAGCTGGAGGTGGAACCGGACGGCCGACCGGTCATCGGCATCAACGGCATCCGACCGACGGAAGAATAACCTTTATTACAATGTATCACCGGCTGTCCATACGCTAAAAAGCCGTATGGACAGCTATAAAACTCAACAGATCATGATTGCCATATTGACAGACAAACCCAACGTAGGAAAAGTAATAGGAAAAGTGGTAGGTGCCACCCGAACAAGAAACGGATACCTGGAAGGAAACGGATATCTCGTCACCTGGACATTCGGTAACAT
>OGGC01000485.1_pt1 | contig 33320 bp, 25 predicted proteins | sample 1571181 | NCBI WGS metagenome assembly OGGC01 (sample SAMEA2581930, study PRJEB24529) | metagenome | biome: Human gut stool | place: China | collected 2011 | reverse complement strand
CGTTTTTAGAAAGGATCGTTATCCCTCGTTCACGTTCCAAGTCGTTGTTATCCAGCATTAATTCACCTGTGCTCTGATTACTGCGGAAAAGATTTCCTGCCAAGAGCATCTTATCGACGAGCGTCGTTTTCCCATGGTCAACATGGGCAATGATTGCAATGTTTCTAATATTTTGCATACAATACCTATATATTTGGGTGCAAAGGTACGAATTTTGCATTAGATATAGTTGCAGCAAGAGAAAAATTTCACTGAATATCATTGCAGTATAAAAGATTATCTCTATCTTTGCAGCCTCTTTAAGAGAATATTAATATATCAATTTAATTAAAAGTTATGTATTTAGACGCTGCTAAAAAGCAAGAAATCTTTGGCAAGTACGGAAAGTCTAACACTGATACTGGCTCAGCTGAGGCCCAGATAGCTTTGTTTTCATACCGTATTTCCCACCTGACTGAGCACCTGAAGCTCAACAGAAAAGATTATAGTACTGAAAGAGCCTTGACAATGTTGGTAGGAAAACGCCGTGCGTTGCTGAACTACCTGAAGGATCGCGACATCGCAAGATATCGTGCCATCGTTAAAGAGCTCGGTCTGCGTAAGTAATCCGTTACTTGCAGCAAAGCATTAAAGAAGGGAAGCCGTTAAAAAGCTTCCCTTTTTTGTTTTCAAATGTCTCTGATCCTTATACAACCAATAAGTACAAAGACTATACAAGACATATTTCCTTTCTATTATGACTTCCATAGAAGACATATTTCAAGCAAAATATGCATTTTATAGAATTATTTCCTATCTTTGCATATCAAGCAAGCTGAAGTATGGAAAAAGACATCATCAAACAAATCATTCTGAACCAGCAAGAGTTCATCAGCCAAGTGAAGCTATTGCCCCGCAAAATATCCATTGAGGAAAATGGTAATTATGTATTTGTAGGTATCCGTCGTGCCGGCAAAACCTATATGCTCTACCAGCATATACTGCAACTGCTAAAAGATGGACATAGTAAACAAGAAATTCTCTTCATTAACTTTGAGGACGAACGCATTACGGATATTAAAAAGGAAGAACTTCATCTGATTGTAGAATGTTACAAAGAGATGTTCGCCTTCGAGCCTATCATCTTTTTGGACGAAATACAGAACGTAGAAGGATGGGAACACTTCGCACGCCGACTGGCAGATGAGAAAAGACGGGTTTTCATCACGGGTAGCAACGCCCACATGCTCAGCCGTGAAATAGCCTCTACACTGGGCGGACGATACCTGATGCAGGAAATATACCCCTTCAGTTTCACGGAATATCTGGAATATAATCATATTACACTGGATACCCACTGGCATCTGGCTCCCATCAGAACCGACGTAGTGCGTCTGTTCGAAGGTTATTTCTACAATGGAGGCCTGCCCGAAAGTTTCAGTTACACAGACAAGCGTGCCTGGCTCACCTCCCTATATCAAAAAATACTCTATTCGGACATTGTCATAAGAAACAATGTAAGAAATGAACAAAGCCTGCGTCTGTTAGTACGTAAGCTGGCAGACAGTGTGCTTCAACCAACAGCCATCAAAAGGCTACAGAACATCTTGCAAGGAGATGGAAGCAAAGTGACCCGCGAAACAATCTCCAGCTATTTAGGTTATCTGCACGACGCTTATCTCATCTTCTCTCTCTGTAATTTCAATGATTCCATCCCACAGAGAGAAGGAACAAAGAAACATTATTTCTACGACAACGGCATCCTCAACCTATTCCTCTTCCAGCCGGAAACCAAACTACTTGAAAATATTGTAGCTATCCATCTCTATAAACAATATGGAGAAGCACTCTTTTATTACAATAAGAATGTAGAAGTAGATTTCGTAGTTCCCGACGCCGGGCTGGCTATTCAAGTTTCCTATTCTCTCCGCGACGAGCAGACGCGAAACAGGGAAGTCAATGCCCTTGTCAGCCTTTCCCGCTTCATGAACATAAGTACTGCTTTGATTATCAGCAAAGATCAGGAAGAAACTATTGAGCAGGATGGAATAAGCATAAAAGTGATTCCTGTGTGGAAGTGGCTGGCAGATTAGTTAGTAATTTACAACTTTCCGTATCAAATTAACGCTATATGCCCGATTAATCTAACGCATGTCTTTTAATAAAGTTGCATTCCAGAGTATTCGGCGAATAAATAAAGAATAAGAATACCCTATTTTCGCATATTCTTCCGCATTTCCGGGCAATTTATGCAAAAAAGGGTTACTACTTATGGGTGAAAGGGTTACTACTTATAAGTAAAACACTTACTACTTACGGGTAAAAGACTTACTACTTACAGACAAAACACTTGTTTGCTTCATGACGAAGACTTATAAGTGTGCTTTGGCGTAGATATTTCAACCTAAAAAAAATGTAAACATTTCGATATTATACTATCAGCCTGTCATTTGCGGCTTTTCGTTTGCTTGCTTTGGTGCGTAGAGGTTGCTGGACGGATATAACACACTCTCAGCCAACAGAAAATACAAATTGTCAAAATGATAAATCGCTCCTTCTTCGCTCTCTTCTTCCTTCTTATAGAAACAAGAGAGACATGAAGAAGATACAGTCTCTTTTTATCCGGACGCGAAACTTTTCATTATCAAATCGGATATCTGCAAGTTCATCCCTCCTTTTATTATAAGTTCCTGATCTTTTTTTTGCATTTCTTCCTCTAAATGAGTATATTTCAAAAAACGTCCCGTTATATACGCAAAGAAATACAATGCTTATATTCATTATAAGGTAATCTTAATTAATTCTATGATGAAACAAGAAGAAGATTTCGCTTTGTGGAATCAGTTCCTTGAAGGTGACGAGAAAGCCTATCTGTACATATATAAATTATATGCGCAAGATATGTATTCGTATGGTATGCTCTTCACTGCTAACAGTGAGTTGGTAAAAGACTGCCTGCACGATGTATTTGTAAAAATACACCGTAACCGGAAGAAACTCTCACAAGTCGATAATATCAGGCTGTATCTCCTCAAGGCCATGAAAAACTATCTGTTCGATGTTTTCGACAAAAAGAAAGAGCTGTTCCACAACGATACCATTGAGCCTGTTTTCTCACCGGAGTATACGATTGAAGATAAAATAATCCGCCAGGAAGAACTGCACTATCAATCAAGAAAAATCCGTCAAATGTTAGAATCACTGACTCCACGCCAAAAGGAAGTTCTATACTACAAATATATGAAAAATCTGACTTACGATGAAATTGGTGAGATTATGCAAATGAACTATCAGTCTATACTCAATCTCATTCAACGATCGATAAAAAAGCTACGAGAAACCTTCGCTGAATCAAAAGTCTACTTATCAATTATTATCCAGCTCATTCTCATCAGCTTTCTTATCTTATAGAGTATTATTTTCTCTCAAAATTGAGTATAAACTACAAACGAGCCCGTTAATACAGCAAACCATCTATAAAGGATATTTACATGAAAACCAATTATACAAACTATAAAGCAGAACAATTATTGGAAGATGATTTCTTTATCAACTCCATACTGCACCCAACGGAAGAAACCGAACTGTTCTGGGAAATACAAGTAACCGACGGAATCATCGACAAAGAAGAGATGATGACAGCCATATACTTTCTACGGAGCATGCAAGTGAGAAAAAGAAGAATGTCCTCATCTGAACTTTCAGAGGTATGGGAACGGATAGAAAATACAAACAGAATGTCTATTTCCCATAAGGCAAAACCATTATATAAGTTAATCATTGCCGCCTCGTTTGCATTACTGATAGCCAGTAGCATTTTTTATGTCTGGGAAAGAAATAAAGAAAATAACGAGTTGTTCATGATTGCCCAATCCATAAAGCCTGATTCAGTAGTCAGCGATGTACAGTTAGTATTAGCAAACAACGAGTACATCTCAATAAACAATAAAAAGATAGATATACAATATGACCAAAAAGGAAATATCCACATCAACGACAAAAAGCTCAAACAGGAAAACAGTGCAACCCCGCAAAAGGAGAAAGATGTTGCGCTACTCCATAAAATCAACCAGTTAATTGTACCCAAGGGAAGGCGTTCTACCCTGACGTTCTCCGACGGTACTGTGCTTTGGGTAAATTCCGGCAGTCGTGTAGTATATCCGGAACAATTCGAGGCCAAACAGAGGGAAATATATATAGACGGAGAAGCATACCTGCAAGTCAGTCCGGACAAAAGCCGTCCTTTCATTGTGAAAACAAACAAAATAGATATTAAAGTATTGGGAACTACTTTCAATATAACCGCCTACGAAGAGGACGACCGGCAGGCCGTAGCCTTAGTCGAAGGAAGTGTTGAAATTATCTCGGACAAAAAGAAATTGGCCGCTCTGACTCCCAATGACCTGTTCCAATATAAGAATGGGCAAATAAATATCGAACAGACTGACATTACACAGTACATTTCCTGGGTAGAAGGATGGTACATCTTCGAAAGCGAACAGCTTCCATCCATTTTAGACAGATTGAGTCGGTATTATGGAAAAGAGATCAAATACCATAAAAAAGAAATCGAAATGATACGGTGCAGCGGAAAGCTAGATTTAAAAGATGATCTGAACAAAGTTCTCGATGCATTGATAAATACCGCCCCTATCCGCTATGCAACGGACAAAAATGTCTATTCGGTTTCTTACAGGCAAGAATAATACAAAGAAGTACTACTTGAGAAATATAGATCGCGATTTAAGTAATCCCTAATTAATCACTTATATCCATATAGCCTATGAAATATACCTTATAAAACCAGGCATACCTATACTATGTGTTTGCCTTTTCATACAATCAAGTATTTACAAGAAACAACAGTTTAACTTTAAAATCAATATATACATGGCATTCATTGAAAGCACATTTATAAAAGAGATTAGAAACATCCGGCTTCCTCTGTTTATAAAACTATTCGCATTGTTATTGTGCACAACGATCGGTACATATGGTACAGAAAAGGTCAATCTGCAATCCTCCAATCTTTCAATCAATATGACTAACTGTACATTGAAAGATGTCCTCAAGGAATTAGAGAATAAAAGCAAATACATTTTCTTTTATTACGATAAGAATATCGACCTGAAAAGGAAAATAAATATCAATGTAAAGAATGAAACAATCGAGAACATTCTGGATAAGCTATTTGAGCATACCGATAATACTTACTCAATCCATGAACGGCAGATTGTTATTTCAAAAAGAAAAGTAGTTGCAGAACAGAATAAAGAGCAAACTGTCGTTCCGGCAAAGAAAATGCTGAAAGGGAAGGTAGTGGATAACCTTGAAAGTCCCTTGCCCGGAGCAACCATTACCATCGAAGGCAGTACACGCGGAGTCACAACAGACATAGACGGCTCTTTTTCCATAGAAGTAACCCCTACAGATAAAATCATCGTTCAGTTTTTAGGAATGGAATCGCAAACCATCACCGTAGGAAACCAAAATGATATCACAATTAAACTGAAAGAAAAAGCCGACTTGCTGGACGAAGTCACCGTAGTCGCCTTTGCGAAACAGAGAAAAGAAAGTGTAATCGCCTCTGTTTCCACAATCAAGCCATCAGACCTGAAAGTACCTTCCAGCAACCTGACCACTTCCTTTGCCGGACGTATTGCCGGTTTGATTTCTTACCAACGCACCGGCGAACCGGGACAGGACAATGCAGACTTCTTCATCCGCGGCGTAACGACATTCGGAAAGTCAAGCAGAGCCAACCCGCTCATATTAATCGATGGAGTAGAAATGACAAGTGATGAACTCTCCCGGCTGACCACTGATGACATTGCCAGCTTTTCAATCATGAAAGACGCAAATGCTACAGCACTATATGGTGCCCGCGGAGCAAACGGAGTAATTCTGGTTACAACCAAAGAAGGGAAAGAAGGCAAAGTGCACGTACAATTGCGTTTGGAAGGTTCTTATTCTACACCTACCGAACATATCAAATTAGCCGATCCCGTCACCTACATGCGATTGCACAACGAAGCTGTACGTACACGCGACGCCATGGCTGCCCTGCCCTATTCGACAGCAAAGATCATGAATACCGAGCGTGGACTTGACCCTTTGCGTTACCCGGCAATAGACTGGCAAGATATGTTATTTAAAAACCATACCTTCAATCAGAGATATAACCTGAATATCAGCGGAGGCGGAAAAGTAGCCCGCTATTATATCGCTGCCTCTTACTCAAAAGATAACGGTATCCTTAAAGAGGACAAACGAAACAATTTTAATAACAATATCAGCATTGACAAATATCTGTTACGTGCCAATGTAAACGTAAACCTGACTAAAACGACCGAAGCTATTGTCCGCTTATATGGTTCTTTTGAAGATTACTCAGGCCCCCTAGACGGCGGTTCGGCATTATACAAGAAAGCTATGCATGCCAACCCGGTGCTGTTTCAGCCTTTCTACCCGGCCGACCAGGCTAACGAATATACCAAACACATCCTTTTTGGAAATTACGATACCGGTGATTACCTGAATCCCTATGCCGAAATGGTAAAAGGATACACCACGAGAGACCGCTCAAATATGTTCGCACAGTTTGAACTAAAACAAAATCTCGATTTTATCACCAAAGGATTATCAGCCAGAGGTTTGTTTAACGTCAGCCGGTATTCTTTATTAAAAGTGAATCACTCTTTCAAACCTTTCTATTATCAGATAGCCAATACAACAAATCTCAATGACTATACGTTGATTCCGCTTAATCCGGACGGTGGCACAGATTATCTGGACTACAATAAACAGCCTCAAACATTAAACAGTACCATGTACTTTGAAGGTGCCATCCAGTATAACAGGGAGTTTGCCGATAAACACAATGTATCCGGACTGATGGTTTATACAATGCGTGAATACCTGGATGGCAATGCCAATAATCTACAGTTATCTTTACCGTATAGAAACATCGGATTGGCAGGACGCTTCACATACGGATATGACAAACGTTATTTTCTTGAAATGAATTTCGGATATAATGGTTCTGAACGGTTTGCCAAGAACGAACGTTTCGGCTTCTTCCCGTCTGCCGGGTTAGGGTGGGTAGTCAGCAATGAAAAATTCATGGAGCCATATCAGAAGTTTATCAGTAAACTCAAACTGAAAGCAACATATGGTCTGGTAGGAAATGATAATATCGGGGAGGAAAGTGACCGTTTCTTTTATCTATCACAAGTAAACATGAACGACTCCGGTAAAGGATTTACATTCGGAGAAGACTTCAACTATACGCGGAATGGCATATCCATTTCAAGATATGCGGATTCCAACATAACATGGGAAGTCAGCAGAAAAATGAACTTAGGTTTTGAATTAGGATTGTGGAACAGCCTGGAAGTTCAGTTCGATTACTTCACGGAGAAAAGAACAAACATCCTTCAAATCCGCCAGGACATTCCGCCTACTATGGGGCTGCAAGCTCAGCCGCAAGCCAACATAGGTGAAGCCAAAGGACATGGAATAGACCTGTCCGTCGATTATAACAAAAGTTTCACCAAAAACTTTTGGGCAATATTCAGCGGCAACTTCACTTACGCAACCAGTAAATATCTGGTTTATGAAGAACCGGATTATGTGCAGACACCTTGGAGATCACGTATAGACCAAAAACTCTCACAACGCTGGGGATATGTTGCCGAACGGCTTTTCCTCGATGACGAAGAAGTTAAGAACTCTCCCAAGCAAATGTTCGGAGAATACGGAGCCGGAGATATCAAATATAAAGATATCAATGGAGATATGAAGATTGACGAAAATGACCAAGTACCTATCGGCTATCCTACAACCCCTGAAATCATTTACGGCTTCGGATTAACAACCGGATACAAAAACTTCGATTTCTCATTCTTCTTCCAAGGTTCAGCCCGCTCTTCTTTCTGGATAGATCCTACAGCTACAGCACCGTTCGTTAGCGATAGTTCATTAGGAGGAAACAACCAAAGGGCATTGCTAAAATACTGGGCTGACAGTCATTGGTCTGAAGACAACAGAGACATCTTCGCCCTTTGGCCGCGCCTGTCTAATGTAGCAAATGAAAATAACCAGCAGACCAGTACATGGTTTATGCGGGACGGCTCATTCCTACGTCTCAAATCAGTCGAAATAGGCTATTCATTGCCACAAAAGTGGATTCGCCCGATATCACTGCAAAATGTCAGACTCTACGCAACCGGGAGTAACTTACTTGTTTTCTCTAAGTTCAAGATGTGGGATCCTGAAATGGCCGGGAATGGTTTCTCCTATCCTTTGCAGCGTGTATTCAATTTCGGTATAAACATTGAATTCTAAAAATAACAACATATTATGAAATACATTAAATCCATATTTTTACTTGTTTGCATAACATTTGTGACAAGTTGTGTCGATTATTTAGACATCGTTCCAAACGATGTGGCAACCATGGAGAATGCTTTCACGAACAGAACCTCAGCCGAAAAGTATTTATTTACCTGTTACAGTTATCTTCCTATTCCCGGACATCCCTGGGTTTCCCCGGCCATGGTAGGAGGAGATGAAATCTGGTGGAACACCAACCAAGCTTTGTTTGCAGACATAGCAGCTACCAAAATAGCCCTTGGCTACCAGAACTCTAATGACCCATATCTCAATTTCTGGGATGGTAGATACAACGGTACCAACCTGTTTATAGGAATCCGTGACTGCAACATTTTTATTGAGAATATTCATAAACCCAGAGATATGGAAGAGTATGAAAAACAACTGTGGACCTCCGAAGTGAAGTTCCTTAAAGCATACTATCATTTCTTCCTTATGCGGTTGTACGGGCCGATACCCATTATCCGCGAAAATCTACCCGTATCAGCATCGGTAGATGAAGTACGCGTATATAGAGATCCGATTGACGATGTGGTCAATTATATTGTTGAATTGATAGATGAAGCCGCAGCAGGTCTTCCTGACAAAATAGAAAGCATGATTACAGACGCCGGACGAATAACAAGACCAATTGCCCTGGCTACAAAAGCAGAAGTGCTGGTTTGGGCTGCAAGTCCTCTATTCAATGGCAATCCCGATTACCTCAATTTCAAAGATAAAAGAGGTGTCCAGCTGGTTCCGGCAGAGAAAGACAATACAAAATGGGAACGTGCCGCTACAGCAATAAAAGAAGCCATTGAAACGTGCGAAGCTGCCGGACACGGCTTCTACGAATACATACCCCCCCGTACTATGTCAGATCAAACTAAATTGAGTTTTGAATTACGAGGTGCTGTTACCGAAAAATTCAATAAAGAGATTGTATGGCCCTCCACACAAGACGTTTCCTCTCTACAGTTGCTTGCCATGCCACATCTTGTACTGGGCAATTTAGGTAATAAGGGAAATGAACTCTGCGCCTCCCTAAAAATAGCGGAGCAATTCTATACTCAAAACGGCATTCCTATCGATGAAGATCCGGCATGGGATTATCAGAATAGATATAAAACACAAGAAGCAGGAGTCGACCACATGTTCTACATAAAAACAGGTGAAACCACGGCTAAACTGAATTTCAATAGGGAGCCCCGTTTTTATGCCTCACTAGGATTCGACCGCGGCATCTTCGAAGGTTCCGGCCAGACAGAAGAACTCAACTTCTGGTATCTGCAAGTGCGCAAATCGGAGATAGCAGGCTTCAGGGGAAGTGGCGAATACATTCCTACCGGCTACTTTATAAAGAAACTGATTAATGCGGAAACCGTAACCGGAACAGCTACCACCTCCACTTATTCGGGCAAACGTTATTCTTTCCCCATCATACGAATGTCCGGTTTATACCTGTTATATGCAGAGGCTTTGAATGAAGCAAAATCCACTCCTGATGAAGAAGTTTATAAATGGATTGACAAAGTGCGCGAAAGAGCAGGCCTGAAAGGAGTGGTAGAATCGTGGAAAAAATCGGCAAAACCCGACAAGCCCTCTACGCAAGAAGGTATGCGTGAGATCATTCACCAGGAAAGACTGATCGAATTAGCCTTTGAAGGTCAACGTTTTTATGACCTGAGAAGATGGAAGAAAGCCCTGAAATATCTGAATGAGCCCATACAGGGATGGGATTATAAGGGTGAAACAACTGACACGTATTATACAGTTTCAACTTATATGAATACCCGTATTTTCACCATGAAAGATTATCTGTGGCCTATAAAAGTCAGTACTCTCATCAATAATTCAAACTTAGTACAAAACCCTGGCTGGTAACAATAAAAACTAAAATATAATAGTATGAAAAAGATATTTTTTACAATAATGGCCCTTCTAATAGTCAGCATTACATCTTGTGATGAAGAAAAGATCGGGCAGACTCCAACAGATAATATTCCGCCTCAACCCATTAGCAATGTGTCAGTTGAAAGTCTTCCCGGTGGAGCCAAAATCAGCTACGAACTACCGCAAGAAACGGATATCTCTTATGTAAAAGGAGAATATTTATTTCAAGGTGAAAGACGTATCACCCGTGCTTCTGTATATAATAATTACATGATAATAGAAGGACTTGGCAACACCAATCCGGTGGATATCACCTTATATACCGTCGACCATAGTGAGAACACATCTACCCCTGTAAAAGCATCTTTCACACCGGGTATCCCTCCTATCCACAATATCTTTACTTCAATGGGGCTCAAAGCCGATTTTGGCGGCATTAATATCACCTGGAATAATGAGAATAAAGTAGAAATAGGCTTCACTATTTATGCCACAAACGAAAAAGGCATCTTTGAAGAAGGAGAAACGTTCTATACTAACCAGAAAGATGGTAGTTACTCTTTCCGCGGTTATGACTCATCCGAACGGATATTCGCTTTTACCATCACAGACAAATGGGGAAATATATCCGATACCCTGAAAGCGGCATTCACTCCACTTTTCGAGAAAGAATTAGACAAATCTAAGCATAAGAGAGAAGTATTGCCTGTAGATAATAATACAGACTATAGTTCCGGCTGGCTATTCTCAAAATTATTTGATGGCGTTGTCGGAAACAATGGCTGGCATACGAAGCAAAACGACCCTAACCAGAAAATACCGCTATACTTTACCATCGACCTGGGAGTAGAAGCTACACTAAGCCGATTTAAGTTATGGCACCGTTTAGGTAACAACGTCTATAAGAATCATAACATCAAGACGTTCGAAGTATGGGGAAGCCGCAACTATAAAAAAGGGATGCAGGAAAATTACTGGTCTGAAGAATGGAAAAACGACTGGGAACTTTTAGGCGATTATGAAACATTCAAGCCTTCGGGAGAGGATAACCCGTCTGTCACAAACGAAGATATAGCCTACGCCGAAGCAGGATTTGAATTTATGGTACCCATTGAAAAACAGAGGGTACGGTATGTACGTTTTGCAATGAAAAGCAATTGGTCAGGAAGCAATGCGCTGCACATTAGCGAGATTACATTCTATGGAGATGACAGAATTAACGACATAAATGAATGACAGATATGAAAGCAATAATCAAAATTACCGTCTTAATTTATTCATTTATTTCCCTTATAGCATGTGACGACATGAATTGTCTGCATGAAGAATACCTTAAAAAAGGGGAAATTATTTATACCGGGGTTATCGATTCATTAAAAACATATCCCGGAAATAACCGCGTAAGGTTTACTTGGGAGATCAATTCCGATCCACGCGTAACCAAGGTAGTCCTTTACTGGAATGAAAGAAATGATTCCACCATCGTACAAGTGAACCGTACTACTGCCGGAAAGCTTCCTATGGAAACAATAGTGAATTTGCCGGAGGGAACATATATTTTTGAATTCGCAACAAAAGACGATGATGGTCACCAATCACTATACGTAGAGCAATCCGTCGAAATATATGGAGATAAACTTATTCAGACTCTTCGTAACAGAAGTGTTGAAGACATATCCGATATTTCCGGTAACAGTACAAAAGTTTCTTGGTATCCTATAGAAGACCAGACTATCCAATATACGACCATAAAGTACCTGGATTTCTCTGATCCCGACAACCCGACAGAGAAAAAGCTGCGAATAGAAAATACCGAAATGGAAACCACATTATCCGGTATCCGCTCCGGTGAAATTCTGGAAGTAGTTTCATCTCATCTGCCAGCCAATGGACTCGATATTATTGATGCCTTGCCTAAAGGATATGAGTTCCCCTGATTTACATGAAACTGAATAACTGAATATGCAACCCCAAACCTCAATTCATATTATGACTCGAATAGTAAAAATGATAATGAGTTCTTGTTTTTTATTCTACCTGTTCTTTACGATCACAGCCTGTAATTCTTCGGATACAACAGTCAAGATTGAACAGATAAATGCAGGAATATGGAAAATATCAGCAGGAAAACCGGAGATAGTCAATCTATTGAGTGAATTGGATATTACTCCACGGGACGAGGCAATCCGAAAGATAGGAAAAGCTGCTTCTCCTGTTGCAGCAGAAGCAATAGAATTCAAAATTATCGATGGGAAAACCTACATCCGCTTTCCACTGGAAAAAGATGAAAAGATTTTCGGTTTGGGGTTGAACTTCAAAACCGTTGAACAACGGGGACGCGTAATGAGGCTACATACCGACCACTATAGCGGACGGGACGACGGAAGAACACAAGCTCCGGTTCCCTTCTTTGTATCGTCCAAAGGATACGGAGCCTTGATTAATTCTGCACGTTACATTGACGCATGGATTGGAACAGGTGTACGTAAAGACAGTAAGAATCCGCCAATTGCCCGTGACAGAAATACCGACCCTCGCTGGAGCAGCCGTCCTTATTCGGACAATATGGAATTTCTGATACCGGCAGAAGGAGTCGAAATTTTATTGTTTGCAGGACCGACTATGTTGGAAGCTGTACAACGGTTTAATCTCTACAACGGAGGAGGAGCACTCCCTCCCCGTTGGGGATTAGGCTTTTGGCACCGTACTCCCACTCTATATTCTGATAAACAGGTAATGTCGGAAGTAGAAGAATTCAAAAAAAGAGAATTTCCACTAACTGTTATCGGCTTAGAACCCGGATGGATGTCACACGCTTACCCTTGCTCTTACGAATGGGACACCACACGCTTTCCCGATCCGGCTGGTTTCGTTAAAAGTCTAAATGACAAGCATATTAAAACCAATGTATGGATTAATCCATATATATCGCCCGCAACAGAACTTTATGAGAAAATGGAACCCTATACAGCCTCTCATTCTGTCTGGTGTGGTATCGTACCTGATTACACCCTGCCTGAGGCACAACAAATCGCTGATAATCATTTCAAGAAAAATCAACTGGATATAGGTGTCAGTGGTTACAAACTAGATGAAAATGATGGCTACGACTATTGGCTATGGCCTGATGTGGCAACTTTCCCATCCGGAAATGCAGCCGAACAAATCCGGCAAATATACGGATCACTTTTACAAAATATAACCGTCCGAATGTATCATAAACAAAATAAACGTACTTATGGGCTGGTGAGATCCGGTAATGCAGGCACCTCCTCCTTCCCATATGTAATCTATAATGATTATTACAATCACAAAGATTTTATCACTGCCCTAATAAACAGCTCTTTCATAGGTATTTTATGGACACCGGAAGTCAGAGCCTCCCAAACCGCAGAAGAATGGTTAAGAAGGATGCAGACCGTCTGTTTCTCACCTATTGCCATGCTCGATGCCTGGGCAGATGGTACCAAGCCCTGGAGCTTTCCTGAAGTGACACAACAAGTTAATGATATTGCCAAACTAAGGATGCAACTGATACCTTATTTATACACAACTTTTGCCAATTATGCTTTTAAGGGAATACCGCCTGTACGCGCCATGAACCTGGAAGAAGGTTATCAGGAAGAAAGTAAGCTGGAAGAAGGTAAACTTGATGCAACTGCAAATCCCTATGCAATGGCATTGAAGAAAGAGGCCAAAGACCAATTCATGGTCGGTGAATATTTATTGGTAGCGCCCCTTTTTACCGGAGAAACCGAACGCCGTGTCATACTTCCAAAAGGCAAATGGTATGATTTCTATACCGGCAAGTTGGCTGGTGAAGGAGAAATTATCACAGTAAGCCCCGGGTTAGACAGGATACCGGTATACGTAAAAGATGGTGGTATCATTCCTTTATGGCCAGCTATTACGGAATTGGAGAACAGGCAATATCCATTGGAAATACGGCACTATGGAGAGAAAACGTCCAACTACAATCTGTACGATGATGATGGGGAAACATACAATTATGAAAAAGGAGAATGTACCTGGATATCATTAAAAGTAGATACTGACACAAAAGGTGGAAAGAGAGGTATTGTCATCATCCCGGAAAACTCAAAAGTATGGTCATTCAGCGACTATAGGTTTCGGTTCATGTCTTCCGAAGAAACAAAGTAACTACAAAAAATAGAAACTTATGAAAAAGCAATTTATATTTATCTTCACTATTCTAATATGCTCCATCTTCCAATATAAGGGCATAGCAAAGAATACCGTGCATGAAGCCATATTAGAAAAATCATCCGAATGGAAACTATTATCTCCCGACAGCCAAATAGAGTTTGTGCTTTCCTTAGATAAAGAATTCGGCAAACTCTTATATTATGTAGTCAATAATGGCAAACAAATATTGCTGCCCTCCCCTTTAGGTATTGACAGAGAAGATGAAAAGTTTTCTTCGGGTCTTCAATTCTGTTCCCAAAATGAGGTTAGCCTTATCGATGAAGAATATGAATTAAAATCCGGGAAAAGATCGCTCTGCCATAATCTGGCAAACGAACAAATCTATCAATTCAGGAATTCTAATGGCAAAGTGGTCGAACTCATTCTGAGGGCTTACAACGATGGAATTGCTTTTCGTTATCATTTCCCTGAAAACAATTCCAAATCCCATAAAGTAATTAAAGAAAGTACAGGTTTCAAACTGCCAACTGAGGGAAAAGCCTGGATACATCCGTACGATTGGAATTCTCGGTTAAAGCCAAGTTATGAGCAGTATTGCAGAAGTGGTATAGCTATCGGAAGTTATTCTCCTTACAAACAAGGCTGGGCATATCCCTTATTGTTTAACACCAACGGGCATTGGATAATGATAACAGAAGCAACCCTGGACGGTACCTATTGCGCCACACATATAAAGAATGACGAAAGTGGCTTGTATACGGTAGCATTTGCAGAGAAAGATGAAGCCATCATAGAAGATGATCCCGAACCTATATCGACACTACCATGGTCCACTCCCTGGAGAGTAGTCATCATAGGTGATCAGCTATCGAATATAGTAGAAACAAACATTATACAAAACCTGAATCCTCCATGTGTCATTACAGAAACAGACTGGATTAAACCCGGACGCTCTGCATGGAGTTGGTGGTCGGATGCTCCCTCCACTTACGAATACCTGAAACAAATAGAATATATCAATTTTGCTGCCAGTATGGGCTGGGAATATATATTGCTGGATGCAGGATGGCATCGGATGGCAGAGAACGAATTGAACTATATCATGCAATATGCTCAAAATAAGAATATAGGAATCTGGTTATGGTATCACTCCGGTGCCGGCAAACCAACCGAGACCATCGACATATGGAATCTGATGTCCGATCCGAAAAGCAGAAATGCTGAATTGGATAAAATACAATCCTGGGGAGTAAAAGGTGTCAAAATTGACTTCTTCGATACCGACAAACAAGGAATTATACAGATGTATAAAACTTTCCTGGAAGAGACAGCGCAACGAAAAATTATGGTAAATTTTCATGGGGCTACTCTGCCCCGCGGGCTGGAACGAACTTATCCTAACCTAATGACCACTGAAGCTGTAAAAGGAGCTGAAAGTTTCACGAATCAGAATGCCTGCAACAAAGCTCCGGAGCATAATGCAACGATTCCTTTTACCCGGAATGTAGTAGGTTCAATGGATTATACCCCTGTCACTTTTTCCAATAAGATATATAACGGAGTAGAATCTCAAAACATTACCACCTACGGACATCAACTGGCGCTCTCCGTCATTTTTGAATCCGGCATACAAAACTTCGCCGACAACCGAAGCGTCTATGCAGGATTACAAGCAGAAGCCCGAACGTTTCTTGAGAAGATACCGGTAGCATGGGATGAAACCAAATTGGTTGATGGTTATCCAGGAGACTATGTTATCATAGCCAGAAGAAAAGCTGATAACTGGTATATCGGAGGAATCAACGGTATGAACAAAGAACGGGAAATGCAGATGGATTTGTCCTTTCTACCTAAAGATAAAAGAATAAGGATCATAACAGATGGAAAAGAAAAAGGACGTTTTATCGTCAAAGATGAAGATATTACAAATCAACTATCTATACCGGTAAAAGCTTATGGAGGTTTTGTCATAACCACCGAAGGTGTCCACACCCACCAATTAGTATCGGAAAAGAGTTCCATGAAAATGAATGCTTATCCCAACCCATCGAATACCGGTGAAACAATATCCGTGAAACTGGATATCGGACAAGAGTTATTAAACAAAGCCACCATAGAGGTCTATGACCTCTGTGGAATCAGTCTGAAAAAGACCCAGGCAACAGGATTAACCACTTCCATAGCAATGCCTTTGCAAGCAGGAACATATATACTCAAGGCACGGGCAGAAAGCTTTGTTGATGAAAAATTACTTATCGTAAAATAACAATATATTTTCAAATGAAAAATTACAAAAGAATAGCCAACATCATTTTACTCTCCTATTGTATAACCTCTCTTTTGTCCTGTCAGAACAATCCGGATACAACAATCTGGCGACTGTGGTATGATCAACCGGCAGAAAAATGGGAAGAAGCCTTACCTATAGGAAACGGACGCATCGGTGCTATGGTATTCGGTGGTATCACGAAAGAAAAGATACAATTGAATGAAGAAACGGTCTGGACAGGAGAACCAAACAGTAACTCGAACCCAGATGCTCTAAATGCAATTCCTGATATCAGGAAACTTATTTTTCAGGGTAAATACAAAGAAGCACAGAAACTGGTAGATGAGAAAGTCATATCAAAAACGAACCACGGAATGATCTACCAACCTGTAGGAGACCTCAACCTCACCTTCCCGGGACATGAAACGGCAAAAAACTACTACCGTGAACTGGATATAGAATCCGCCATAGCCAAAACACGCTATACAGTCAATGATGTCGAATATCAACGGGAAATATTTACGTCATTCACCGATCAAGTTATCGTAATACACCTGACCGCATCCCGGAAAGGTAAAATTGTTTTTTCGGCAGAGTTGAATAGCCCTCAAAAAAGCCAGACAATAACATTAGAAAACGGCCTTTCGCTACAAGGTTCTACGGAAGGGCACGAAGGTTTAGAGGGCAAAATATCATTTAGCACTTTGGTAAAAATCGTACCAGAGAAAGGGCAAATGAAAACGGAAGCCTCCAGAATAACCGTATCCAATGCTGATGCCGTAACAATTTACGTCTCCATAGCAACAAATTTTGTAAATTATGCTAATCTGAGTGGTAATCCGGATCAAAAGGTGAAATCATATCTTCAGCATGCAACTCAAAAAGATTATGCAAAACTGAAAACAGACCATATGGACTACTATAGAGATTACTTCAATCGGGTGAAATTCAAACTAGATGTCACTGAAGCAATTCAAAAGACAACAGATGTTCGTATCGCCGAATTCGCTCAAGGCAAAGACCCGAATTTGGCAGCACTTTATTTCCAATTCGGACGTTATCTGTTAATTTCTTGTTCACAACCCGGAACACAACCGGCAAACTTACAAGGAATATGGAATGAGAGGATGAAACCTGCCTGGGATAGCAAATACACCACCAATATCAATCTGGAAATGAACTATTGGCCGACAGAAATCACCAATCTCAGCGAATTACATGAACCTTTAATACAAATGATCAAAGAACTGGCTGTGACAGGTGGACATACTGCCAAAATCATGTATGGAGCCCGGGGCTGGATGTTACATCACAATACCGACCTATGGCGAACTACCGGTGCTGTAGACAGATCCGGCCCAGGAATGTGGCCTACCTGTGGCGCCTGGCTGTCAAGACATCTATGGGAACATTTTCTCTACTCCGGCGACAAGACATATTTGGAAGAGGTCTATCCCATTATGAAGGGAGCCGCCCTTTTCTTACTTGATTTTGCAGTTGAAGAACCGGAACACCATTGGCTGGTTATTGCCCCATCCAGCTCTCCGGAAAATACTTTCGACAAAAAGAATAAACTTACAAATACTGCCGGAGTTACAATGGATAATCAACTAATGTTCGAACTATTTTCTAATCTCATATCCGCAACTGAAATATTAGAAAGAGATCAGCATTTCGCTGATACTTTAAGACAAATCCGTACACGGATACCTCCAATGCAAATAGGTCGTTACAGTCAGCTACAGGAATGGATGCATGATTTGGATGATCCTAATGACAAGCACCGCCATATCTCACACTTATATGGATTATTTCCCGGAAACCAGATTTCACCGTACAGGACACCTGATTTATTCAATGCTGCACGTAACTCTTTAAATCACAGAGGAGACGCATCTACAGGATGGTCAATGGGATGGAAAGTTTGTCTATGGGCCCGTTTCATGGATGGTGACAGAGCATATAAGCTCATAACAGAACAACTGCGATTAACCGGAGATAAAAATACGGAATATGACGGTGGAGGAACTTATCCTAATCTACTGGACGCGCATCCTCCTTTTCAGATTGATGGTAATTTCGGGTGTACGGCCGGTATAGCCGAAATGTTGTTACAAAGCCATGATGGAGCTCTCCACATACTTCCGGCACTCCCTAGCGCTTGGAGAAATGGTATAATCCAAGGATTAAAAGCAAGGGGTGGTTTCTTAACAGACATTGAATGGAAAAACGGACAGGTAAAGACTATAAAAATAAAGTCTAACTTAGGAGGTAACCTGAGGATACGCACCTCCACTCCGTTACAAGTTGTCGGTGAGGCAAATTTAGTAAAGGCTCAAGGCGACAATCCTAACCCTTACTACAAGGTATATGAAACCCCTCCTCCAATCATATCCTCAGAAGTCGTATTAGCCTCTTCGAAGATACCCGATACGATCGAATATGATTTATTGACTCAACCTGGAGAAGAATATATTTTCTATTGCCAATAAAGTAGCTACATCTACAATTAATATATGGGAGTTATATACTTAATTACACAAGTGTAGTATAAAACGTTTAATATTATAAAGTTAGTGTTTGAATATGGGTACAGTTATTCCTATACCTTGTTTTTCTGCTGTGTTCAGTATTCAAACACTACTTTCTTAAAAACTAAAATTATGAGAGCAATTATTGAAAAGAAAACAGAAATAATAGCCAGTTATCAAAGCGTAATTGACTTGAATGGATATTCTAAAGAAGTAAGGTCCACTATCTATTTTTTTAGAATACCCGTATTTTATACAAGAAGATTTTTAACTATTCCTGCGGATGTGCCAAAATCAGAAATTTCTGAGGAATTACACAGTGCTTTAGACCGTTTTCAGATTCGCTAAAATAACAAAGCTCCACTCGGTCCTCTCCTACTTTATTATTAGTTACTAAGAATCTTTTAGTTTTATCAAAGGTGAGACATACTATATCTCCAATTTTAAATTCATTCATGACTATGAGGTTTTTGCAAATGTAGTTATTTCGATAAAAATAACCAAATAAATATCTTTTTAGTTTTGGTGTAATTTATTGCTATTTTATTTGTTTTTGTGTGATTAATTACTATCTTTGTATATACCAATTATTATATGATATGTTCAAAGAGTTTAATTCATTATCTGATTTGATGGCCGCTTTTCCAGATGAACAAACTTGTATTGATTATTTGGAATACAGAAGGTGGCAGGGTAATGTAGTATCTCCTTATGACGTAACATCAAAAGTGTATAGGTGCAGGGGGAATAACTACAAATGCAAAAATACCGGACTTTACTTTAATGTAAAGACAGGTACTTTGTTTCATCGGTCGTCCATACCTTTGCAAAAATGGTTCATAGCTATTTGGCTTGTAACTTCACATAAGAAAGGTATTTCGTCCGTCCAATTAGGCAAGGATATTTCTGTAACGCAAAAAACTGCTTGGCTGATGCTCCACAAAATTCGAGAAGTATTTAGTGACGAGAATGATTTGCATGATGATAATCAAGGTAACGATGGAAAACTCGCTAACAATGTCGAGATTGATGAAAGTTTCATCGGCGGCAAAAATAAAAATCGTCACAGAGATAAGAAAGTTGAAAAATGCCAGGGACGTTCTTTCAAGGATAAAGTTCCTGTATTTGGCATGTTGGAAAGAGGCAAGCGTGTAATTGCGAAAGTGGTATCTGATACGACAGTGAAAACTTTGCAGCCTTTGATTTTTCATTATGTTCGTGCAGGGTGTAATTTGTACTCTGATGAATGGAACTACGGTAAAGATACAGATATGTTCTATTATCATCGCCACGTAGACCACGGTAAAGGATTCTACGGCAAGGGGGATTTAACTTCTAATAGTATTGAGTCCTTTTGGGCGTTGGTGAAAAGAAGTATCATGGGTATTTATTATCATTGGTCGAAGAAACACATGCAGAAATACATTGATGAATGTGTTTTTAGATTTAATACCCGAAAGTATTCGGATAAACAAAGATTTGATTTATTTTTGCAAAACATAGTAGGATGTAGAACTACTTATAAAGATTTGATTTATGCCAATTAGAAAAACCGAATTTCCAATTATAAAAAGGAACATTAACGATACTCTCATAGCGTTGCGATTAACTGATGGGTATATCAATGCCACTGCTTTATGTGAAGCATGTGATAAAGAACTTGAAGACTATACCCGTCTTAAAGTAACAAATGAATTTATGAAGGAACTATCTAAGGAAACTAAAATTCCTATTTCTCAATTAATGCAACCTTTTGAAAGCAACAACTCTGTTATAAACGGTACATGGGTGCACCCACAACTTGCTATTAATTTAGCACAATGGGCATCCCCGAAATTAGGCGTTTCTGTTCCACAATGGGTCTTTTTGTGGATGAGTGAACAATCTGTTGAACCCAAAGAAAATCCAGTAAAAGAAGAACTTCCTAAAAACAAGTTTGAAGATTACGACCCGGAGTTTGGTAAGGCGATTGATAAAGCTCTTGCTTATAATCCACGAAAAAGAAAAAAGGCGCCCAAATAAAAGCGCCTTCATATTATCTCAGCAATACTTTAACGGATTGTTCTCCCCAAAAATTGCCTATTAAATGCAGGTAGTACTCTCCTTTCTGTGGGACTTCAAAAACTAAAAGTCCTTTAGTAGTAATATTAGGTTGACATTCTTTTAAAAAGAGCGTTTTCTTACCGGACATTTCCAGTGCAGTAGACGCCTCTCTGGAAAACTCATATTTAGTTCCTTCTTTATCCGTAACAACAAATAAGGAACCATCTAATATATGAGTTTCTTTACTGATATTCTTTATGGATACGTTTATCAGTATATAAATCCCGTCAGCAATTTCTTCTGAAAATTCGTCTCCTACACTTTTACGAAAAGAAACGCCTTGTACGGTATAAACAAAATGCCCAATTTGAATGGCTTTTCCTATGGAAGATTCTACTTCTTGGTTACTTGTGGTTTGCTTTGAGGAGTGCTTCTTTAAGGATTCCCTGAAGGACTCACTTTGAAATTCTTCCTGAAATTTAGATTCTTCATGGTGTTCGCTGGGTGGAACAAGGCTTACCGCAATAATGAGGATTCCCAATGATAACGTTGGATATACAAGTGCTACTTTTCCACGGGTCTGACATTTTACAGTTTGGGGACTGAACAATCCGACAATAAAAGCAATTGCCGCTACGAATGAGCCTAACAATAAGAATAAGATTACAAAATTTTCCATGTTTACGTGTTTTTAGGTGAATACTTATATTTATAGCACCTATCGTTAAACACGCAAAGGGCGTGGGATTACTCCTTTAGACTAAGAGGTACGACCAAGCACCCACCAACCATACAAGAGTTATGCCCACGCCATGACGCAGGCATTAACTAATGTTTCTTGAGGTTGGTTTTGAAATTTGGTCGTTTTCTTAGTCCTCAAAACAATAGCTAATGCTATCAATATTTTAACGATACAAAGTTAGTTTATTATAATAGAAATTACAAATGAAAATTAGAATATTACAGTTTGAACACCCCCAATCTTTTAAGGAGGGTAGATGTTGTTGTGCATGTAGAGATATTTGTCTTTTTACTGCTAACACAACTTTTGATATGGCAATAGCTGACATCAAAAAAGTTCTTTTAATTTATGTACAGGATAAAAACTTCACCCGTTTACGAAAAATGGGATGGAAAATCATTGAAAATTCAATAATTCCACCTAACTTTGTAGAAAAGGAACTTGTAGAATATGCAAGTGATTTCTTTGAAGTAGAAATTACTAATTACCAAATAGTAGAAATAGATGTCGAAACCGAAATCGGAGGTTAGTTACCCTATCTCTCCAAACGCACTAATAGACTATATAGAGACAACTTGTGTTTACCCAATTTATATCGGAAGTGATTTTACAAGTTTTTCAACGGAACCTTATATGGGTAAAGGTAGTAAATTACCATCAGAAAATAAAACTGCAAAAATAAAAAATGATGAAATGCTGAATAAGAAGTCTGTGGAAGAACTTTTAAATAAATTAGATTTATCCATAAGTGACTTTGAAGAATATCTAAGCAATTTGTAGTTTTCAATTTATTTTCTTATACTTGCATATATCACGGTGGTACATTATTATCGTGATACGAACAAGTGCAATTAAGTATATAACTCCCTAATATATTATAATCTGTAGAACAATTATTTTAATTTAAAATCGTTTCATTATAAAACAAAGAATCTATGAAAAGAAAACACATTATCGCTATTATCTGTCTGTTTTGTTTGTCCTTTCAATATGAGATCACAGCTCAGAACAAAAGCAAAGTAGACGAAATACGGGACGAATTACTGAATCCCAATAATAATTCTGTATTGGTAGTCGCCCATCGGGGAGATTGGCGGTATGCACCGGAGAATTCATTGGCTGCCATTGAGAACGTCATCAAAATGGGATGTGATGTGGTAGAAATCGACATCCAAAAAACCAAAGACGGGCATCTCATACTTATGCACGATAACACATTGGACAGAACAACTACGGGACATGGTAAAATAAGCGATCAGACTTTGGATGATGTCAAAAAGCTGAAACTAAGAAATGGTTTAGGCATACATACAAGGCATACCGTACCAACATTGGAAGAGGCATTACTCCTGGCAAAAGATAAGATTATGATAAACCTGGACAAAGCCTACCCCTTGTTTGATGAAGTATATGAGTTATTGAAAAAAACAGGAACGACCAAACAGATCATCATGAAAGGTAGTCAGCCTGTGGAACAGGTAAAAAAAGAATTTGGTAAATACCTGGACAAAGTTATTTTTATGCCTGTGATTAATCTGGATAAAGCCAATGCACAGCAAATGATTGAAGATTACATGAAAAAATATCCTCCGCTTGCTTTTGAGTTCTCCTATGTATCCGATACAAATACATTACCCAAAGAAATGGGCAAACGGTTAAAAGGGAACTGTCTTATCTGGTACAACACATTGTGGGATACAATGTCCGGTGGACATGATGACGATATGGGTTTGAGAGATCCCGACAAAGAATACGGATACCTGATCGATACATTAAATGCACGTATCATCCAGACGGATGTACCGGAATTTTTAATTAAATATCTGAAAAACAAAAATATGTAGTACATAATAATCCCATCAAAAAAATGAAAAAATTACTATCCACCATCAGTTTACTTTTTATCGTAATCACCTTATGGTCTCAGCCAAAAGAGCAGATGATAAAAGTATTTGTTTCTCCCGACCATACAGACTGGCTGTATAAACCGGGAGAAACCGTAAAGTTCAATATCAGGATAACAAAGAACAATATTCCGTTGCAAAATGCAGATGCCTATTACGAACTTTCGTATGACATGATGCCTCCACTGAAAAAAGAAAGTGTGAAATTAAAAAACGGAGAACTAACAATTAATGGAAGCACCATGAATATCCCTGGATTTATGCGTTGCCGGGTATGGACTAAACACGAAGATAAGACATACAGCGGATATGCAACAGCCGCATTTGCACCCGAGGACATAAAGCCCACCACTACTTTGCCTACTGACTTTGAAGCTTTTTGGGAGAAAGCGAAATCAGAAAACTCCAAAATACCCATCGATTCACGGCTACGTTTACTCCCGGAAAGATGTACAGGAAAGGTTAATGTGTATGAAGTTAATATACAGAATTACCGTATAGGAAGCCGGCTTTATGGCATACTGTGCATTCCTAAGGCACCAGGTAAATATCCAGCAGTACTACGCGTACCGGGCGCAGGGATACGTCCTTACAATGGGATGATTGTAGAAGCAGAAGACGGCCTGATTACACTTGAAATAGGAATTCATGGAGTCCCTGTCACGATGGATCCGGTCATCTATAATAATTTACTATATGGAGGATTGAACCAATATCAATATATGAATTGGGACAATAGGGATGAAATTTATTTTAAACGGGTTTATATAGGATGTGTCCGTGCAGCAGACTATATTTTTTCAATGGATGAATTCGATGGAGAAAATCTGATCGTGTATGGAGGCAGTCAAGGCGGTGCATTAGCTATTGTTACTGCTGCTTTAGATCCGCGCATAAAAGGTTTGGTTTCCTTCTACCCGGCCCTCTGTGATTTAAACGGCTATGTACATGGTCGGGCCGGGGGTTGGCCTCACCTCTTCCGGAATTCAACAGAGAGTCCGGAGATCTTGAAACAAAAAACCAAAAATACACCTTACTATGATGTCGTAAACTTTGCCCGTAAAATAAAAGTTCCAGGATTCTATTATCTGGGATATAACGATATGACATGCCCGCCCACTTCTATGTATTCAGCATATAACACGATTACAGCCCCAAAAGTATTAGAAATAATGGAGGAGGCCGGACATTTTAGTTATCCGGAATTATGGCCTAAAGCAAAAGCTTGGATCTATACTCATCTTCAGGTTAATCAATAAAGAAATTATGCATAGGTATTAATTTTACGAGGATTTGAGACTGTTTTCTTTTTAGGGCTGGCTGGATAAGTCAGCCCTAACATCGTATTAAACTGGAAATATATTTTTTCAATCTGAAAAACAGACCAATCGAAACTACATCACACTTAAACTATACTTGCGTCATACCCTCTTCGTACCTTCCTCGTACCAACTTCGCTATTTTCTTTCCACTATAGAAGCGAAGAAAACGCGAAGAAGGTAAAAATCAAAAGAGAAAAAGAACAAAAGCCAATAATGACAAATCCCTTCTCTTTCTTCTCACAGATGAAAACTTTTCCGCACGGATTGTTGCACCAAGTAAAAGTTTGTTTTATTTTTGTGCCTTAACAATACAATTTATAACCTAATAGGCGAAAAACATTATCAATTATGGATACAAGCAAGATTGTCGGAGAAAAAATCAAGTCGCTCCGTGAAAGCCAGTCAATCAGCATTGAGCAGTTGGCCGAACGTTCCGGTTTAGCCGTAGAACAGATTGAACGCATTGAAAATAACATTGACTTGCCATCACTGGCTCCACTCATCAAGATAGCCCGCGTACTAGGTGTACGCTTGGGAACTTTCCTTGACGACCAGGACGAAACGGGTCCTGCTATCTGCCGCAAAACGGAATCCAAGGACACCATTAGTTTCTCTAACAATGCTATCCAGAGCCGCAAGCACATGGAATATCATTCCCTGTCCAAGTCGAAAGCAGACCGCCACATGGAACCTTTCATCATCGACGTAGCCGCTACGGAAGACAGCGATTTCGTACTCTCCTCACACGAAGGTGAAGAGTTTATTATGGTTATGGAAGGTATTATGGAAATCAGTTATGGCAAAAATACATACTTGCTTGAAGAAGGAGACAGCATCTATTATGACTCCATCGTTCCGCACCACGTGCATGCTTACGAAGGCAAAGCAGCAAAAATTCTTGCAGTAATCTATACACCCATTTAAGGATGGTAGGATGGTAAGATGGTAGAATGATAGGATTACTATTCTAATCTTATCACCATACCATCTTACCATCCTATCACTTTTATAATATTATCACTTCATTTATGCTTTACGAAAGAACACTCGGCCAATGGCTGGAGCACTGGGCAGAGACTACGCCCGATAAAGAATACATTGTTTATTCCGACCGCAACCTGCGCTTCACCTGGAGCCAGTTCAACCGACGGGTAGACGACATGGCGAAAGGACTAATCTCTATTGGTGTAGAACGCGGAACCCATGTAGGTATATGGGCTGCCAACGTCCCCGACTGGCTTACGCTACTGTATGCCTGTGCCAAAATCGGTGCCGTCTATGTAACCGTAAACACCAATTACAAACAAGCCGAACTGGAATACTTGTGCGAAAATTCAGATATGCATACCCTCTGCATCGTGAACGGTGAAAAGGACAGCGACTTCGTGCAAATGACATATACCATGCTGCCGGAATTGAAAAACTGCGAACGCGGACACCTGAAAAGCAAACGTTTCCCACACATGCGCAACGTTGTTTACGTAGGCCAGGAGAAACATCGTGGTATGTACAATACGGCTGAAATTCTCCTACTGGGTAACAATGTGGAAGACGAATGTCTGAATAATCTGAAAAGTCAGGTAACCTGCCATGATGTGGTAAATATGCAATACACATCAGGTACCACCGGTTTTCCGAAAGGAGTTATGCTCACCCACTATAACATTACCAATAATGGTTATCTGACGGGAGAGCATATGAAGTTCACAGCCAATGACAAACTATGTGTCTGTGTACCTCTGTTCCACTGTTTCGGTGTAGTGCTTGCCACAATGAACTGTCTGACTCACGGTTGCACGGAAGTCATGGTAGAGCGCTTCAACCCGCTAGTAGTTCTTGCCTCTATACATAAAGAACGCTGCACAGCTCTATACGGTGTGCCCACCATGTTTATTGCCGAGTTGCATCATCCCATGTTCGATATGTTCGATATGTCCAGCCTGCGCACAGGCATCATGGCAGGTTCGCTCTGCCCTGTGGAACTGATGAAACAGGTGGAAGAAAAGATGTATATGAAAGTTACGAGTGTATATGGTTTGACAGAAACATCGCCGGGTATGACAGCCTCACGCATTGACGACCCATTCGATGTGCGTTGCAATACTGTAGGACATGATTTTGAACATACCGAAGTCATGGTTATCGATCCTGAAACCGGAGAAGAATGCCCGGTAGGTGTACAAGGTGAAATGTGTAACCGGGGCTATAACAATATGAAAGGGTACTACAAGAATCCGCAAGCCACGGCCGAAGTCATTGATAAGAACGGCTTCCTCCATTCCGGTGACCTCGGAGTAAAAGATGAAGATGGTAACTATCGTATCACGGGACGCATCAAAGATATGATTATCCGTGGTGGCGAGAATATCTACCCACGTGAAATAGAAGAATTCCTTTATAAACTGGAAGGCGTGAAGGACGTACAAGTTGCCGGAATTCCATCAAAAAAATATGGTGAAGAAGTAGGTGCTTTCATCATACTGAAGGAAGGGGCAGATATACACGAATCGGATGTACGCGACTTCTGCACAGGCAAGATCTCGCGTTACAAGATACCGAAATATGTATTCTTCATTGACGAATTCCCGATGACGGGAAGTGGTAAGATACAGAAGTTCAAATTGAAAGATGTAGGATTACAACTTTGCAAGGAACAAGGAATCGAGATAATCTAAAAAATTCAACATAAAGAAACAGGCTGCAACTTAATAGTGCAGCCTGTTTTTTATGCTTAATTTCGTAATCCTCAATTATCCCAGCGGTAGCGTAAAGAAGAATGTCGTTCCTATTCCTTCGCCGGAACGTACCCAAATGCGTCCACCCATCCGTTCCACCAACATACGGGAAACAGTCAGCCCCAGCCCGGTGCCTTGTGCAAAGTTATTAATCTTGCCGAAGCGTTCGAAAATCTTCGCCACCCGGTTGGCAGGAATACCAATACCCGTATCTTTTACGTAGAACTGTACAATATTGCCGCGTAACTGATAACCAAAATGTATTTCTCCGGTAGGAGTAAATTTAGCAGCATTACTCAACAGATTCATCAATACCTGCATAATGCGCATTCGATCTCCCATCACACACAACTCCTCATCCACATCGTCCAGTATCAAAATCACGCCTTTATTTACTTTCAACCGATGACTGTCATATTCTTCAAGGCAAGCATGATAAAGGTTCACCTTCTCACGAACAAATTCCAAAGTCCCTGATTCCATTTCAGACAAGTCCAGAATATCATTAAACAAACACAACAACAATTCCGAATTTTTCTCGATAATATTGCAATAATCCTCCTTGTCTCCTTCGTGCCCCGGATCGATAACCAACCTTGAGAATCCAACAATCGCATTCAATGGAGTACGGATTTCATGACTCATATTTGAAAGGAACGCAGATTTTAATCGATCGGACTCTTCTGCCTTTACACGGGCAGCAGCCAGTTCACGTAGCGCATTCACCCGGCTCGTCACATCCCGACACATACATAATAAATATTTATCTCCCAAAGGACATACCAGATTTTCATAATGATGCATCTCTCCTTCAAACCACAATGAATGTTCTCCTATGCTGGTACAACCGGTACGCATCACTTTCTCCATATTCGCCCGGATTTTGCGGTATTCTGATTCCGGTACTATATCTTTCAGATTAGGATGTGACTTATCCTCACCGGATAATCCCTCTACATGATTGGTATCAGGAGAGGACAGTAGTTCTATATAATCCAGATTATAATCAAAAACAGTCAACATATCCGGGATAGCGTCCAGAATTTCTTTACCGTATTGCTTACGGAAGCGCTCCAAGTCTTCATCCTGGCATGAAGAATCCGGAAGAGTACGATTTTCCAATTGCTCCTCTAATTTCCGGATAATCTCCAGTAGTTCTTCTTTTGTTTTATCTTTATAGTCCTTCATTTCAAGGCCGATATGTTGTTGAGTGTTACATTCGGGCAACAAATATACTATTCTTTTCAATTATATCAACATATATTGCGAGCTTTTATTTAAAAAAAACCAATAGCTTTTGCCCTACTAATCAGAATGTTCTATCTTTGCATCACTTTTTATTTTAAATCATTGATTAATATGTCTAAAGAATTATTCTCTACTCTGCCCTACAAGGTGGCAGACATTACGCTTGCCGACTTCGGTCGCAAGGAAATCGATCTGGCAGAACAAGAAATGCCCGGCCTTATGGCTCTTCGCGAAAAGTATGGAGAAACAAAACCGTTGAAAGGCGCTCGTATAATGGGTTCCCTGCATATGACCATCCAGACAGCGGTACTGATTGAAACCCTCGTGGCACTGGGCGCCGAAGTACGCTGGTGCTCATGTAACATATATTCGACTCAAGACCATGCTGCTGCTGCTATCGCTGCAAGTGGTGTTCCCGTATTTGCCTGGAAAGGTGAAACACTGGCTGATTACTGGTGGTGTACGCTTCAGGCGTTGAACTTCCCCGGCGGCAAAGGTCCTACGGTAATCGTTGACGATGGCGGTGACGCTACCATGATGATACACGTAGGGTACGAAGCGGAAAGCACTGCCTCTATTCTGGATAAAGAAGTCCATGCGGAAGATGAAATAGAACTGAATGCTATCCTGAAGTGTGTATTGGCTGCAGATCCTACCCGTTGGCATCGCGTAGCTGCCGAAATGCGTGGCGTTTCAGAAGAAACTACGACAGGTGTACACCGTTTGTATCAAATGCAGGAAGAAGGGAAATTGCTGTTCCCGGCATTCAATGTGAACGACTCAGTGACGAAGTCTAAATTCGATAATCTTTATGGTTGCCGTGAATCTTTGGCCGATGGTATCAAACGTGCCACAGATGTAATGATTGCCGGTAAAGTAGTAGTGGTTTGCGGTTATGGCGATGTAGGTAAGGGATGTTCACATTCCATGCGTTCATACGGTGCCCGTGTACTGGTTACGGAAGTAGACCCGATCTGCGCCCTGCAAGCTGCAATGGAGGGCTTCGAGGTAGTAACTATGGAAGAGGCTTGTACACAAGGTAATATCTTTGTTACTACAACAGGCAATATCGACATCATCCGCATCGATCACATGGAGAAGATGAAAGACCAGGCAATTGTCTGCAATATCGGCCACTTCGACAATGAAATCCAAGTGGATGCTCTTAAGCATTACCCCGGCATCAAATGTGTGAATATCAAGCCACAGGTAGACCGCTATTATTTCCCCGACGGACACAGCATTATTCTATTAGCCGATGGTCGTCTGGTGAACCTGGGTTGTGCTACCGGTCACCCGTCATTCGTTATGAGTAACTCATTCACCAACCAGACATTAGCTCAGATTGAGTTGTTCAACAAGAAGTATGAAACCGGTGTTTACCGTTTGCCTAAGCATCTTGATGAAGAGGTAGCACGTCTGCACCTTGAGAAAATCGGTGTGAAGCTGACGAAGCTGACTCCCGAGCAAGCTGCCTATATCGGTGTAACTGTAGACGGACCGTATAAAGCCGAACACTATCGCTATTAAAATAACGAAATTGACAATTGACAATTGACAATGGCTATGCAGAATGACAGCGCAGCTTAATTGTCAATTGTCAATTGTCAATTTCATAAAAACCCCGTTTTTATGAAAAAGCTCCTCCCTGACCTCCTGGTCATTCTTACGTTTGCAGTACTTTCGTTCGCCTACTTCTTTCCGGCGGATATAGAAGACCGCATTCTTTTCCAACATGACACGGCTGCCGGTGCAGGTGCCGGACAAGAAGCAAGCTTGTATCGTCAGGAAACCGGTGAGTATACGCGCTGGACTAACTCCTTATTCGGTGGTATGCCAACTTACCAGATAGCCCCCAGCTACGATTCAACTCAACCGCTGACATGGGTGCAGAAAGTGTACCGACTATTTTTACCCACATATGTCAACCTGACGTTTATTCTGATGCTGGGCTTCTTCATCCTGCTGCGTGCATTCGGCATACCTACATGGCTGGCAGGGTTAGGCGGATTAATGTGGGCATTCTCGTCCTACTTCTTCATTCTGATATCTGCCGGACACATCTGGAAGTTTATCACACTGGCATATATACCGCCCACGATAGCAGGTATCGTACTGGCATACCGGGGTAAATATCTGGCAGGAGGTATCGTTACAGCATTGTTCATTGCCCTGCAAATTCTGTCGAACCACGTACAGATGAGTTATTACTTCCTGTTCGTCATCCTCTTCATTGCAGGAGCCTATTTTGAAGATGCATGGCGCAACAAGACCTTGCCACAATTCTTTAAAGCTAGCGGTGTGCTTGTAGTAGCTGCATTGATTGGCATATCCGTCAATCTATCAAACCTGTATCACACTTACCAGTACAGCAAAGAAACCATGCGCGGTAAAAGCGAGCTTGTAGAAACCGGTGATGCAGCCAAACAAACCAGTAGCGGACTGGATCGTGACTACATCACTCAATGGAGCTATGGTATCGGCGAAACCTGGACCTTGTTAGTGCCTAACTTTAAAGGTGGTGCCTCCGTACCTCTCATCCTGAATGAGACAGCCATGGAAAAAGCCAATCCAACCTATTCCGGACTATACCAGCAATTACCCCAATACTTTGGTGACCAGCCGATGACCTCAGGTCCTGTATATGTAGGTGCTTTTGTACTCTTCCTCTTTATCTTGGGTTGTTTTATAGTCAAAGGTCCATTGAAATGGGCATTAGTCGGAGCTACATTCTTCTCCATTGTTCTTTCATGGGGCAAGAACTTCATGCCACTGACTGATTTCTTCATCGACTATATACCTATGTATAGTAAGTTCCGTGCCGTATCGTCCATTCTCGTTATTGCAGAATTTACAATTCCACTACTAGCTATCTTTGCGCTGAAAAAGATTCTGGATGAACCAGAGATACTCAAGAAGAAGATGAAGTTTATAGGTGTCAGCTTGGCACTTACTGCCGGCGTAGCCTTGATATTAGCCATTATTCCCGGAGCTTTCAGCTCAACTTTCATCCCTGCAAAGGAAGCACAAATGCTACAGAATGCGGTCAATCAGCAAATGATTCCTGCAAACGAGTTGTCCGGCATCCTCTCTAATATGGCGGAAATGCGTGCTGCAATGGTTAGTGCCGATGCACTGCGTAGCTTTATTATTATCGTAATTGGTTGTGCACTGTTGTGGCTTTACTATAGTGGAAAATTAAAGAGACCCTATATTATTGCAGGCATTGCCATTCTTTGCGTGATCGATATGTGGGGAGTCAACAAGCGCTATCTGCACGATGATCAATTCGTTCCACGTTCTACCCAAGTTGATACTTTCAAAAAAACGAAAGCTGACGAAATCATCCTGCAGGACACTGATCCGAACTACCGTGTACTGAATTTCTCCGGAGATGCATTCAACGAGAATAATACTTCCTACTGGCACAAGAGTGTGGGCGGATATCATGCTGCCAAGTTGCGTCGTTATCAGGAGATGATCGAACGGCACATTTCTCCTGAAATGCAAGCCACCTATCGGGTTATTGCCACCGCAGGCGGAGAAATGGACAGCGTAGATGCTTCCAAATTCCGCATCCTGAACATGCTGAATACGAAGTATTTCATCTTTCCTGCCGGACAAGGACAGACAGTGCCTATCGAAAACCCGTATGCTTACGGCAATGCATGGTTCGTAGATAAAGTGGAATATGTGGATAATGCAAATCAGGAAATAGATGCATTGAATACTATACTTCCAACGGAAACTGCCGTAGTAGATACACGCTTCAAAGATATTCTGAAAGGTGTTACCACCGTTCATAAAGACAGCCTTTCCAGCGTACGCCTGACGAATTACGAACCGAACCGTCTGGTTTATGAAACAAATAATTCAAAGGATGGTGTAGTCGTATTCTCCGAAATCTATTATCCGGATGGCTGGATAGCTACCATCGACGGAGAACCTGCCGACATTGCCCGTGCAGACTATATCCTGCGCTCCATGTATGTACCTGCTGGAAAACACACCATTGAAATGCGCTTTGATCCGAAGAGCTTGCATGTAACAGAAGGTATTGCTTATGCAGCACTGGCTCTAATGGTGATAGGTATTATGATAATGGTGATTGTAT
>OGGC01000463.1_pt1 | contig 34327 bp, 29 predicted proteins | sample 1571181 | NCBI WGS metagenome assembly OGGC01 (sample SAMEA2581930, study PRJEB24529) | metagenome | biome: Human gut stool | place: China | collected 2011 | reverse complement strand
CATCCCACGCCGACACCGCCGAACCAGCAGTTGATCTGCATGTTGAGCATTTGCAGCATACCGCTCAGCGGGGTCTGCGAATCGTGCATCGAGTCGACCGACCCGTTCGAGGTGACAGTCGTCGTCATGCCCCACATGGCCGAAGCCGCCGAACCGATGCGGATCTCCTTGCCCTCCATCGAACCGAGCTCCTGCGAGATGCCCATGCCGTCGATCTGCCGGCTGCCGCCCGTCTCCTGCCAGACGGAGAGGACGACGCCTGCGGTATAGGCCAGGAGCATCACGCCGAAAATCCATGTCGCGAGACTGCGTCGGCGCGTGTAGAACCCGAAGGCGAAGACCATCGCCATGGGCAGGATCAGGATCGACCAGCATTCGAGGATGTTGGTGAAGGCGTTGGGGTTTTCGAGCGGGTGCGCCGAGTTGGTTCCGAAGTAGCCGCCGCCGTTGGTTCCCAGCTGTTTGATGGGCACGATGGCTGCGGTGGGACCCTGCGAGATGACCTGCTCGGTGCCTTCGAGCGTCGTGAGCGTTTGCTTGCCGTCGAAGGACATCGGCGTGCCGTTGATGACGAGCAGGATGCCGACGGCGAGCGACAGCGGCAGCAGGATGCGCGTCACGCTCCGGGTGAGGAAGACCCAGAAGTTGCCGATGGTCTTCTTCGTTTTGCCCGCCAGCGCCTTCATCATTCCGGCCATGGCGGCCATGCCGCAGGCGGCGGTGACGAACTGGAAGAGCATGATGACGAACAGCTGCGTGAAGTAGGACAGGCCCGTCTCGCCGCTGTAATGCTGGAGGTTGCAGTTGACCATGAACGAGATGCAGGTGTTGAACGCCAGGTCGGGCGACTGTCCCGGGTTGCCGTCGGGGTTGAGCGGCAGCCAGCCCTGGAAGACCAGCAGCAGCATGCCCCAGAAGAACCAGAAGAGGTTGACCGTCAGGAGCGCTTTGAGGAACTGTTTCCAGTTCATCTCCACGGCCGGGTCGATGCCGCAGAAGCGGTAGATGCCCCGTTCGACGGGAGCCATGAAGTCGAGCCACGTGCGTTCGCCGCGGTAGACTTTGGCAATGTAACGCCCCAGCGGGTAGCAGAGCGTCACCAGAAGGGTCCATTGCAGGATTACGCCTGAAATTTCGGTATTCATCGGTTCAGAATTTTTCGGGTTTGACGAGCACGTACATCAGATAGACGAATCCGAGGATGCTCAAGATAAGGAGACTTGTAAACATAGGGCGTCAGATCTTTTCGAACCAATCCACACATTTGAAATAGAATCCGTAGCACAGCGCACCCAGGGCGCAGAGCAGCAGGAACAGCATGATTTCATTCATCTCTTCGTTTTTTTGAATTAGACATTTTTTTCACGAACCCGCACAGCATCAGGTCCAGCAGCAGCATTGCGCCGCAGAAAATCAGTAGGAGGATAACGATTGCCATTTTGCCGTCGGGGTTTGTTGCCCGTAAGCATACGAAGGGGATGCCGGAATTTATGCTCCGGATTCAATGCGTTGACAGGCAGTTGTTTGCCGGATAGGTATGGGCGCCGAAAAAGAGGGCCGCCTTATCATTTTGATAGGGCGGCCCTCTCGGAATGAGACGGTGAGGGGCTTATTTCACCCCGTAGCCGTCGAGTTTGCGGTACAGCGTGGCGATGCCGATGCCCAGCAGGCGGGCGGCCTCGGCCTTGTTGCCCCGGGTGTGTTCCAGCACCCGGAGAATGTGGCGGCGTTCGAGGTCGTCGAGCGCCAGCGAATCGGGGTCGGCGGAGCCGGCCGCCGCGTGGAATTCGGGCGCGAGGCAGTCGGCCGTGAGCCGGTTGCCGTCGGCCATGATCATGCTGCGCTCCACGGCGTTGCGCAGTTCGCGGACGTTGCCGTGCCACGTGTGGCGTTCGAGAGCGGCGATGTAGTCGGCGTCGATCGAGTCGATGCGACGTCCCATTTTGTCGGCGAACTGCGCCGCGAAGACGCGGATATATCCGGCGATGTCGCCGGGCCGCTCGCGCAGCGAGGGAAGGTGGATGCGGAACACCGAGAGGCGGAAATAGAGGTCCTCGCGGAAATTCCCGGCGGCGATCTCCTTTTCGAGGTCGCGGTTCGTGGCGGCGATCAGGCGCACGTCAACCCGTGTGGGGCGTGTTTCGCCGATCTTGATGAATTCGCCGCTTTCGAGCACGCGGAGCAGTTTGGCCTGCAATTCGACGGGCATCTCCCCGATCTCGTCGAGGAATAGCGTGCCTTTGTCGGCCTCCTCGAAAAGGCCCTTCTTGTCCTTGGCGGCGCCCGTGAAACTGCCGGCCCGGTGGCCGAACAGTTCGCTTTCGAGCAGTTCGCGCGAGAAAGCCGAGCAGTTGATCGCCACGAAAGCCCCCTTCGCCCGGCGGCTGGCGTGGTGGATGGCTTGCGCGAAGACCTCCTTGCCGGTTCCCGTCTCGCCGGTGAGCAGCACCGAAGTGTCGGTGACGGCGACCTTGCGGGCCAGGTCCACGGCCCGGCGCAGGACCTCCGAGTCACCGACGATCCGGTCGAAGGAGTGCTCTTCGGAGAGCTTGTTCTCGATGCGGGTCAGCCGCCGCTGCATTTCGGCCTTTTCGGCGGCCCGGCTCAGCAGGGGCAGGATCTTGTTGTTGTCGTCGCCTTTGGTGATGTAGTCGAAGGCGCCGTTCTTGATGGCCTGCACGCCGTCGGGGATATTGCCGTAGGCCGTCAGCAGGATCACTTCGGTGGCCGGCGCGGCCTCCTTGATGCGGCCGACCATCTCGACGCCGTTGCCGTCGGGCAGCTTGACGTCGCACAGCACCACGTCGGGGTCGTACCGGCGGAGCGTTTTCATCCCCGAAGCGCAGTCCGGAGCCTCGGCCACCTCGTAACCTTCCAGCCCGATGATCCGCGCCATCAGCCGCCGCAGCTGCTCTTCATCGTCGATGATCAGAATTTTCGCCATGTCGTTCGCTCGTTCCGTTCTTTCGGGCAAAGGTAAGACATTTTCGGCTTGCGCCGCTGCGGTATGACCGGATTTTGTTGTTTTTTGAATAGTCGCCGCCCCCCCCCGATTTCGGGCCGGAATCCCGCAGAACACCGTGCGCGACGCCTACTGTTACCTGTACGACCTCTACCCCACGCTTTGCGGCCTGGCGGGCATCGGGGTCCCGGCCACCGTGAAGGGAATTTCGCTGGAGGAGACCCGGAAAGCTGGACTGGAAGCAGGTGGTGCAGGTGAATCCCTGACGCCCGCAAGCCGCGGAAAATCCGAAAACGGGGAGCCTGGACAAAATGGCTCCCCGTTTCCGTTTTGAAAGCGGCTATATTTTAGTATCTTTGGGGCCGGAACGACAATTTTCAGTCGGAAGGCTCCGCCGAACCGGGTGTATCCGGTTTGACATCCGTCCGGCTCTTTACGATCTTTACTTCTCCCAAACATACGAAAGCCGATGTCAAAAATCTCATCAGCTGCATTTGCAGACACCAAACCGCACTACGACATACTCGACGGATTGCGCGGCGTAGCGGCGATTACGGTCGTCTGGTTTCATCTGTTCGAAGCCTATGCGACCAGCCATCTCGACCAGCGGATCAACCACGGCTATCTGGCCGTCGATTTTTTCTTCATGCTTTCGGGTTTCGTCATCGGTTACGCCTACGACGACCGCTGGAAGAAAAAGATGTCGGTAAAGGATTTTCTCAAGCGGCGGTTGATCCGTCTGCATCCGATGGTCGTCATGGGGGCCGTGATCGGGGCCGTCATGTTCTATTTTCAGGGCTGTTCCGTCTGGGATGTCTCGGCGGTCTCCCTATCCATGCTGCTGACGGCCACGCTGCTGAACGCGCTGCTGATTCCGGCGACGCCCGGTTCCGAAATCAGGGGGCTGGGTGAAATGTATCCGCTCAACGGCCCGAGCTGGTCGCTGTTTTTCGAGTATATCGGCAATGTCCTCTACGCCCTCTTCATCCGTAAGCTTCCGACCCGGGCGCTTTCCGTGCTGGTGCTGCTCGCCGGCTGCGGGTTGGCGGCGTTCGCCGTCTGGGGGCCCCTCGGCGACATCTGCGTCGGGTTCGCCATGGACGGGGACAACATGCTCGGCGGCTCTCTGCGCCTGCTGTTCGCCTTCTCGGCCGGACTGCTGCTTTCGCGTGTGTTCAAGCCCGTGCGGATTCGGGGTGCGTTCTGGATCTGCGCCCTGGCGATCGTGGCGCTGCTGTCCGTGCCGCGCATCGGGGGAAGCGAACATTTGTGGATGAACGGGCTGTACGACACCCTGTGCGCCGTAGTCCTCTTTCCGCTGCTCGTCTGTCTCGGGGCTTCGGGAAAGACGACGGACCGGGTGACGACCCGGGTCTGCAAATTTCTGGGGGACATTTCCTACCCGCTGTACATGGTGCACTACCCTTTCATCTACCTCTACTACGCCTGGGTCAAGAACGAAAACCTCACCTTCACGGAGTCCCTGCCCGGCGCCCTGGCGCTCGTCGCGGGATCTGTGATATTGGCTTATCTCTGTCTGAAACTCTACGACGAGCCTGTGCGCCGGTTCCTGACCGACCGCTTTTTGCGCAGGGAGAAATAGACTCTGTTTTTTGAGACCGTTTATGGGTGTATGCCTTGTACAACTATATTTTTAAATTTTATTTCTTGATTCCGGTTTCACCTACATTCTCGTTGTTGGCATTGGTGACGACCTTGAAGATGGTCATGAAAAATATCTTCAGATCCAGTCCAAGGCTCATGTGTTGAGCATACCACACGTTCAATTCAATACGCTCAGGCCATGGTACTTCCTTGCGACCATTCACCTGCGCCCATCCAGTCACTCCCGGGAGAACGTCGAACATATGCTTTTGGTGCTCATCATATTGTTCGTATGGCCAAGGATGGTAAGTCAAAGCTGGACGAGGACCAATCAATGCCATATTGCCCTTCAGGATGTTCACCAGTTGAGGAAACTCGTCAATTGAAGTGGCACGGATAATCTTACCTACACGAGTGATGCGTGCGTCACCCTTGTAGGAATACACGCCTGTACCTTGCTTCTCTGCGCCCACACACATCGAGCGGAATTTCCATATTTTGAACGGCACGCCATCCTTACCAAGACGCTCCTGCTTGAAGATGACCGGACCCTTTGAGTCCAACTTGATGATGATAGCCACAATCACCAGTGGCACAAAGAGAACAATAAGCGCCACCAGCGCAATCATAAAGTCAAATGCTCTTTTGAAATACTTATACATTACTTTATTTTTTGATTTATACTATTGAATATATTTTTGTCGCAAAACACTGTATGCCAATAGTATCTACATATCTATGCAGACGCTTCCAATCTATGTAAGTTTCCTTATGCTTCAACACAGTATCCTGTTGCAAACTTGTCTTAATCCGATGCCTACTTGCAAGAAGTGGTGATATAATAGTTCAAAAAATACTGATCTGTCCGTCATTCTACTTGCCAAAATAGATATTTTTCAGTTCTTTCTCCACATTGAAATCCATATACATCTGTGCATCTTTGTATGCCTGTTCTGCCAATTTGCTATAAAGGGCTTTGTCGGTAGCCAATTTGATGATAGTTTTAGCAAACGAACTGGAAATCTCTGTATCCGTTTCACCTCCGGCAAGGAATCCATTTACACCATCTTTGATGAACTCCGAATGACCCCTATTTACGCTTCCAACCACCGGCTTATGGCAATTCATAGCTTCAATCAGATTGATACCCAAACCTTCACGCAGGCTGGCAGAAACAGCAATATCAGACAGATTTGCAAATACCTCCAAATCGGTTCTATAGCCAATCAATTGAGCGTGCCCCTTCATACCTAAACTCTTAATTTGGTTCTCCAAATTCTCTTTTTCCGCCCCATTGCTGGCAATGAGGAGTTTGAAGTTGGGCACCACCTTTACAATCTCTGGCAAAGCATCTATCACCAGTCTCTGGCGCTTGTTCTTATTAAGTTCACCAGTGCAGATGCACACAAAGTCTGTAGCCATCAGTCCATAGTCTGCCCTATAAGCCTCCAGCACACGATCATCCACCTTATTGTATTTCTTGGAATTGATGCCCACACTATGGATTCGATACACCTTTTCACAAATGTGTTTCTTTACTGCCATTTCATAGTCGGCATTTGATATGGTTATCAATTTGTCGGTATAGTGTTTACCGAAGAATTTCTCTATAGGATAGAACACTAACCAAGCTGCCAGAGGCGCTCCCTGATAGAAATGGAAGCCATGGGCTGCATAGATAATCTCTGTGCCTTCCTTACGAGCTTTACGTGCAGCAAGACGTGTCACAATACCTCCCATTGGCGTATTACAATGGATGTAGTCGTAGCGCTCATTGGTCAATATCTTCTTCATCTCCTTGTAAGCCTTGATGTTGTTTGGACTTTTAGGCGAACGCGAAAAGGGTATATTGAAGACTTTATCGACAAAATCCAACTTCAAGCCATTCTTCAAATACAAGTTATCATATGCTGCCACATGCACCTCATATCCGTTTTCATGTAGCATTTTCACCAGCGGCTTGTGAAACTGGCAGATATGGCTCTGTACAGTAGCGGTCAATAGAACTTTCTTCATATATTTATTGCTCGATAAAACTCTTCAAATTTTGATAAAGCACTGTAAACATGCGAGCATTGTTGCCATCACTTACAAACGAATTGTGCGGGCTTACGGCCACATTCTCCATTGTCCACAAAGGACTGTTTGCTGATAAAGGTTCAGTTTCGAACACATCTAATGCAGCAAACAAATCTTTACGTTCATCCAAGACCTCACACATAGCCTGTTCGTCTATCAGACCACCTCGTGCAATGTTCACAAGTATTGCATTCTGCTTCATCGTTAGCAGCACTTCTCGGCTAATCAAACCACGGGTAGAAGGTAGCAAAGGTGCCGTCACTACTACCACATCAAATTCACCTACGCGTCCACGAAAATTTTCGGTCAAATCCATGTGGTTGAAACCAGAAGTGTCATTGGTGTGGATGTCGAAGCCTGTGGTCTCTGCTCCAAAAGCTTGAAAGCGCTTTGCTACTTCCTGCCCCACATTGCCTGCACCCACTACAGCCACCTTGGTTCCTGCCACTTCGCGAAGTCCCCTGTGCTTGGTCCAGCGGCTGCTTTCCTGCTCCTTGCGGAAGAACCAACCTTGCTTATCGTGCTCTAACACACGGAATATAGCCCACTCCGCCATAGGTGTGCTATACACTCCTCGGGCATTGTATAGTTCAATCCCGCGCGCCTTAATTTTCTCTACAGGCACGCGATCAAAGCCTGCGCTTGTCAATTGGATAAACTTCAAGCGAGCAAACTTTGCAATATCATGCGACAGGAACAGACCGTTGCAAACTGTAGCATCCACCTCTGATGCCTCCAAAGGCAAATCCTTCTTCTCTTGCTGCATGAAGTATATGGTGTATCCCAAAGAGCGCAATGCCTGCATCTGCTCCTCTGAGTACTTAAAACATCCTGTTAAAAGTAGATTCATAGCATCACTTCTTTACAATTATACCAACCGCATCACATACAGCTTTGTGATTATTCTTGAAATCTTCTTTTGAGAGCTTATTCATCTCGTTCTCCATCTTACGGATGTCAGCAATACCATTATTGAATATCGAACGAACTTTGTCCAAATCTGTCATATTATCCGTATTGCAGAACGCCCGACTTACAATGACCATCTGGCTCCCCAAACGGTAATGTTCTTTAAGAATCATACGACCCGGGACAGCACCACCATTCAGCGATGCCAAGCCGCCAAAACCATACATGATGCCCTTTTGCGCAATGATGCGTGTCCACTTGTCCACCGATCCATCAGTCAATAACTGGAACATAAACTTCATTTTCAAAGCCAAATGCATGTCATTCAGTCCAATATGAATCATGTCGATGCCGTCAATCTCTACGATTTGATCCAGCAAATCAGCGGCCTCCGGAGTCTCCACCAGCAGACATGTCTTTGCTCTTCCGCCAACATATCCGATAAACCTATGAACCTCTTCTGTAGTCTTGAAATATGGTAGCATTACGATATCCGCCCCAGCTTGGATTACTGCCTCGATTTCTTCCTCGCTCGAAGGATAATCATCCATCGTATCATGAATAGGATTGATGCGGACCAGCACTTTCGCTTTCGTTACCGCGGCTCTGATGTTCGCCACATCCTCAACCGTATGGTGGTTCTGGACCGTATCAAGTCCGCCTTGCCGGCAGTCCTTTCCTATGAATTCCATATCCACAAAGATCCAATCCACGCCCGCCTCTTCGGCTATACGCGCTATCTCTGGATGCTTTGTGATATACATCAGATTGAGCATATCTCTTATTGTTTATATTTTATTTTTTTAGAGTATCAGGATCAGACCAATAAGATGCGTTCAGGTATCCTGAACTTCCGCGCGCAAAGTAGGTCCGGAGCGGCTTGCGTCAGCCTGCTGTCTGGCTGACAGCTATGGTAAGTACTGCTTTAGGGGGATACAGGATATACCGAGGCTATAGAATGCCTGAACAGGAGAACATCAGACTTTAGAGAAACTGCGTCAGATGCGCCTGTTCGGTACGCACAACGCTTTTAAAACCTCGCACTTCGAACGAGGCCTCGACCGGAATTAGGTCGAGCGGCTTACCGCTATGGAGTTCGTGCGTGACTATAAAGATCTTATAATTACCGGACCAATCGGGACTGGCAAGAGTTATCTGGCTACCTGGCTTGGTTATAAGATATGCCAGGACGACTTTCGGGTAATATATGCAAGTATGGCCAAACTGATGAGCCAACTCAAAATATCCAAGGCAAAAGGGACGATGCGGACCGAACTAAAGCGCATCGAGCGTGCAGACCTGCTGATCCCCGACGACTTTTGCATGCAGCCAGCCACTCGACGCCCAGTCTCTTGGGGTATACTGATGGGTATCATCGACAATGATCACATCGTAGATTCCCGTAAAAGACTGTACGATGCGATCGGTGAAAAAACATTGCCGATGCTGTGCTCGACCGCGTCGAATTTTTCGACGAGTCGATAAGAAAAAGAAAATTTAATCTTCGGTAGTTTCTGGAGATAGGTAAAAATTGCTGTCACGGCCACTATGCTATACCTCAACTCCAGAATGAGATGTAACCTCATTGAGTCACCATAAGGTCAAGCGCCTTGAAGTGTATCAAATAATATAAATGCTTGATGGTATCCTATAAATAAGGAGCTTTTCCCTTCAGCAAAGAAGAATATAGCCCAATCGTAAATAACGGGATAGAAATGAAAGGGAATCAACATTCTAATGCAACCCATACAGAAATAACTGTCCTCCCCCTAACTTTACCCAATCACTCCAGTCTTTTCTCAGTTCGTATGCCGTCATTATTTTTTATCGACTAATGTGTGAAAAAACTTCTTCATAAACGTATGGAAAGATGTTGGCACATAGTACTTGACCCAAAAACTCTTTGGTGCAGTTGTCTTGCATGCAGATTCCAATCCTTTTTCCTGATCGATGAATACATGTGCAAAACGCTCACGTCTTCTTAACAATGTGTCATTAGGATGCCCCATGAATCCGGCATTGTTAATGGTTGCCTTGGCATGGTTAATCTCACACAAAAGAAAATTAGGCAAAGCCTTCAAAGCATCTACACCTTTTTGAGTCTTGGCCAGAATGACAGACACTCCTTTAGGATTCCAATAAGGGTCTGTGTCTTTGATTCCCCAGAAGTCACCAACTTTGATGTCGCACATAGTGATGTTCTGCTTATACTGGCAGTGGTAGCACGAAGGTCTTCTGAAATTCAGGAAGCCATAACCCAGATAGGTGCCAAAGTGATTTTTATAATACACTTTTCCGTTCTGGTATTCTTCTTTGATGTGTTGAACGAACCATCCTTTCTCCTTGTTGCGCACGTTGAATGCCATCAGATTTGCTCCTACCTTCTTCTCGCGCATTGCTCGATATTCATCAAGAATCTTGCTCGACGTAATTCCTGCACAGAACAGTTCACAAGTCAGCAGATTGCCGTAATCCTTGCGGAGATAGCGTTTCAAACCCGCCACATCACAAGGACAACCCACAAACAGAACTTTCAGTCCGTTTTTCAGATCAGCCTTTACAGCAGCATGGATACCCGATTTGGTAGGTTGTACATATTTTGAACTGCATAGTGCCCACAGATCATCTTCATTGTCAATTCGGACATAATCAGATGCGCTATAGGTTTCGTTAAATCGTACACCATACACTACTCCCCTTTGTTTGATCGTTTCCAGAGAGAGTGCTGTTGCAACACCTCCAGATGCACACGAGTTAATGATACGCTCGTCCTTCGAATAACCACCATACGACTTCTGATATGGTTCTTTGTTTTCGCACTCATTCACTATAGGACACACTTTCACGCACATACCGCAGTCAATACATGTATCTTCGTTTACTACAGGATACATGAACCCCTCCTTGTCGGCCTTCATGCTGATGGCTCTTTTTTCGCACACGCTCTCGCAAGCCGAACAGCCGCAACAGTGATGTCTATTTTCCTTGTTGGTTCGAATGCTGTCCATCCAGACATTCTGTATATGATTCATATTACTTTTCTAAAGAGGTTCGCAGATATTCCATTGAGTATGCCACAAAGGCATCTATCTTTGCTTGAATGGCATTATAATCAATATCATCATCCGTAAAGTTGTAATTAGACTTTACATAGCGATTTTCCATACCAAGACGGGAAAGAACGGTCTGTTGTCGTGATGACTGATCAAACTGTGTATAAGCGCGCTCCACTGACCAAAAGTTTCGATGATAATTGATAGCGAAAAGCATTCCGTGATATGAGTCGGTAATAATCATGTAGGCATTGCTCGTGATGGTCAGAAACTCTCCGGGACCGGTAGTTGGCTGATATATGCGGTTTGTGGGATAGTCGATCTCTCCCAACTTGCCAAGTACAACAATATCCAGGCCTTTCTTCTTGGCGTATTGGTAGATAGCGTTCTTGACATCAATATTGGGTTCGTCGAGAAAATAGCAGAGAACATATTTTTGGGGTAATTCCACATCTGCTTTCAGGTGATCCCATTCATGACTACGCATCAGTAATGTGGGATCTGCTACAACTTTTGCATCACGACCCGTCAACTCTTTAATCAAACGACGTCCCTCATCTTCACGGACCGATACACAAGGGATATCGGCGATGTACCTCTTTAAAGTACGCTTGTTGTAGTTTGGAATGTGATTACGTCCGAGACTCGGAGCATAAGCCACACGTTTTTCCTTTGGTGCAAAACGTAAGTACATCATAGGATCAGGATATAGAGTAGTTGTCACCCATATCTGATCACTACCGCACACAAACTTATAATACTTGTCGGATGTTGCTACTTGTTCTATCTCGTCTGGAGCATAGAGCGTCTGTACAAAATTCTTTGTAACAAAGTCATCAAACTTTTTCACTTTCCCTTCATCTATCGCGACAGCCTTCACGTTTCGTATTGTCTTATATGTTGACCAAAGTAATGAAGGATGGCGTAACAATTTCATTCCTGTTTTGAAAACCTTGTTTGGACGCATATCAAAGTTCTTGGACATATTGCCGCTCTGCCACACAACCTCAACATCATAGCCGAGTTTCCGTATAGCTACACAAAGAGCATATACTTGCAACACTGAACCGAAATTCTTCAGGTTCGTTCGGTTTACTACAGCTACTTTATTCATCTTCCTGCGCCTTATTGTATCTTCTGATTTTTCCATCGCGTTTAAGGTTTCTGAGAGCTTCAGAAAGGTTAGATAACATCATAGGCATTGTCATAAATACTTGGAAATAGATGCGTGTTTTCAACTTGAATTGCGTATATCCGCATAGTTCCTTGAAATTCGTCTTAAACTGCTGCATCATCTCGTTTCTCTGTTCTTCATTTGCCCCTTCATTGCGATATTTTAAAATGATAGCTCTGTTCCATTTGGCTAGATTCCATACAGCACAAGCATCTTCTTTGTGCTCTTTGAAAAATTTATTTTTCTCTTCAAATGCTCCGAAGAAACCAAGATTAAGAACGCGAGAGGTCGTAGCGCAAATACCTCGCTGGTTAAATGTATAGTAATATAGCTTGTTTTGTGAGGAAACGAATCTTTTCGCACGATAACATATCTTCCAAGATGTCCAGTCATCCTCGTTGATTAAACCAACAGGCATCTTTATGTCATCCAGCATATTTCTTCTATATATCTTTCCCCACATCATTACATCAAACAAGCTTTCAGCCATAGCATCAGATCCGCTTTTACAAATAGCGCTATATGTAATTGAAACATCAGGAAAAACAGTTTGATTGCCTCTTGTCCACTTGCACTGAACTATATCGGCATCATATTGTTGTTGTAGCTCCATCATGAGTTTCAAATAATCCCGATGCCAGAAATCATCACTATCCAGAAAAGCAACGAAATCACCTGTCATAACTTTTAGACCTGCATTTCGTGCATCCGACAGCCCTCCGTTAGATTTATGGATTACCTTGATACGTTCATCGGTTTTGGCGTATTTGTCACATATTTCACCACAGCGGTCTGGACTTCCATCATCCACAAGTACGAGTTCCCAATCAGAATAAGACTGGCTTTGTACACTTTCTATACAAGTTGGAAGATATAGTTCTACCTTATAGCAAGGTACTATAATGCTTACTTTCATGATTATAAATCAATTATTCCGATTGTTCTCTCTGATTAGCTTTTCAAACATTTGTTTGATTTGAGCTTGAATCTCCTCTCGGCTATGATTTCGTTTTCCACAATCATAGGCCTTCTTTGCATATTTTTGAATGAGGGAGGGATTATCTACGATTCTTTGCAACAGAGGTAATACATCTTCATAGCTATCTACACAGAATGCGGCATCATGCTCCTTCAAATATTGATAGCCCGCATGACGGTTCCAGCAGACGGCAAGAATGGCGCATCCGGTGGCCATGAGGTCGATAATCTTGGTAGAAAATGATACACGGGTAGCAAGACGGAACTTCTTGTCGAAACTCTCCACGTGGAGTGCAATATCGGTCGATTCGTACTCCTTGGCTAGCTGAGCCGGAGGGATGGCTCCCTTCATATTAATGTAGCGGTCGGGAGATAGTGCTTTTGTCTGTTCTTTTGTTAGCTCATCGATAGTATAGACATCAAGCACTATCTTCACGCCATTGCGATTAATCACCTTGAGTGCATCACCAATGGCTGCAAGCGACTTCCAGCGGTTGCAATAGATATGACCGGCAAACACCAGACGGATAGGCTTATTCACTTCGTGAGGAGTAAAAGGTTCTGAAAAATCACCACACTTGTAGAGCGTGGAAGCAGGCACTCCGTACTGTCGTGTGTAGTCTGTCGCCTGTTCCTTTGAGAATGTCCAGTAGTGTTTGTAGAATCCGATCACGTGCTTCTCAAATGCTTTGTGCATGTGCCAACGACGCATCCAATACAGAGGAGACCATTCATACTGTTGGTATGATGCTTCATCGTCTGCCGTAAAGGCCACAAAGGGTGCATCGGTCATGGTGCGAACAAAACGCTCCAATCGGATCAATTTTGGGGTAATCTTTCGTGGGCAATATACAATATCAGGATTGAACTCCTTAATAAATTTCTTCATTGCCTCCACATCATATCTGCCCCATGCCCAGATGGCATCCTGAAGGGCAACTACCGGTGTACGGCACCAGAGGGTGAGTTTCTTGAAAAATCCGTAAATACCCTTGCGTCGAGCATTGGACTTTGTGGCTTCAAGTTGTTTTGCATTGGTCTGCATCTGTATTTCTTTGCCCGCTTTCGGCCCGCCCAAAATGGATCGTGCCATTTGGGCATCAGTTATCTGAAAGTACTTCTTGCAGATGTGGTTGTTGGGAAGTCCGGGACTAACATATATTTGTGCAAATTCAGCAGGAAAGCCTTCGAACCAATTCGTTAACACGCCATTGCAATAGACAAAGTCGTTCCATTCCTCTGAAGTGATTAATAGTATCTTCATTTTAAAAATACAGAGGCTGTAATTAATTGTTATTGTAGTAGTTGTCTTGCTACTTCTATATATTTCTCAATTTGTGATGTAGATAGGAAATTGGTCTTAGCTCGCTCAATGCACCTTGCAGAATAGTAGCTCTTACCTAGTTCTCGAATCTTGTTGACTGCTGCAAGAATCTCTTTATCGTCATTATCGTGTGTGATGATGCCACATTCCGTTCCTGCCACCTCTGGGTTTGCAGTACGGTCGTTTGATATGACTGGAGTTCCACAGGCAAGCGCCTCTGCCGAAACCTTTCCAAATGTCTCCTGAAGCGAACAAACCAATAATGTATCGGCCAACGAATAATATTCGGCGAGTTCGTCCACATTAGCAGTACGTCCGACACATTTAAAATTATCTATTTCAGGAATATCTGTTTCCGCCTTGCCAACAAGTATAACTTTGATGTCCGGCAACTCCTTGGCAAGCGATACAAAGTGTGAAAGGCCTTTATTTTCGTTCCAGCTGGTAGCCACACCCAATATGACAAATTCATCCTTAATACCGAGTTTTTCTTTGAGTCTTGTAGTATCTCGTGGATAGAACTTCTTAAGATCTATCCAGTTATAGATTCTCTGGTATATTTTCGCATTCGATAGAATAGCTGATTTCTCAGCCTCCGTTGTTATCCAATCAGATACACCTATGACTCCCAATCTGGGAATCGCGTCAAACAATCTCTTCTTATTTCGGAACATGAATGTACTGGTATCAAAGAAAAGGCTTATATTATCTTCTTTCATCATCATGCAATTCTTACATTCTGTCTGCCATTTGTCGCACTTGATTGAGAAATAATGCGTGCAGTGTCCCGTGAAGAACCAGCAGTCGTGCATTACTACGATGGTAGCAATGTCATTTTTTGCCAAATACTTCAAGAGCATGGGCAGGTTGATATAGTTACCATGGAGATTGCCGAGAATGACCACATTAGGCTGTATCTCATCTATTGTCTTTAGAATTTTTCTTGTCGCATAATGAGAGAAAAATGCTTGCCTACCAAAGACTCGCGACCATAAAGCATGGAGTTTATGATCCAACTTGGAGCCAATCATATAAATATTATGCTCCTCGTCACTCATGTTTGAGCAGAACACATGCGACTCAATACCATGCTGCAAGCAATACTCATGCATCTCCATGGTGTTACGGCCTGTGCTAGCAAACTTATATACTGCGTTTATTTGGATAATTTTCATTATCAGATAAATTAGGTTTACATATAATTGCTTCCTAGTGCCATTGTCTCCCAGAAGAAACCATAAGTAGCATTGGTTGAGATGATTTTATACAATAGCAAAACTACAGCAATCGGGTAAAAAATGTTCCTCCTAGTATTAGCCTTGATAGGCTTCATATAGCCTACAAACACAATCAAAAAAATCGAATAATACTGCACTATACGCATCAACGCAGAACTAACAAAGGTAAGAGGCAGAAAAAACAAGCCTAATGTAACTGCATTTACGATATAACTATGATCATCAAAATAATCTTTATTCTGTTTATACTGATAGAAAGTAGAGAAGAGTAAAGCAATATAAAACAAAGATAAAGTTACAGCTCCTGCAGCTTCCTCGTTTGCATAGTTTAAATAGTTTTCACTTCCTGATAATAGAGCAAGCTCTACTGTAAAAGCCCGTCCGAATACCATCATGAAGGGGAAAGACAAAACTGAAAGGTAAAATAACAAATATGTCTTCTTAATGGTTGCAATCCAATAAAATGGTAGAAAGATTAGGCAAGACTTGTGAATAAAAGCGCCAATGAATATAAACAAAAGGAACTTTTTCAGATTTTTGTTTTTTATTTCTTCAAAGGCTAAAAGACATAAGCCAGTTTCTATAGTCTGGCGACATCCTGTAATACTAAAGAAAGAATAGAACAGAGATTCATATACAAGTACAGCTATTACAATATGCTCTAAAGAGAGCGTATTTCGATATACAACTTTCATCAATGGTATAAAGAAGATACATGCTATTATCAATAAGTATATTGTATAGTTGGTAGATATGTTAGAGCATAACTTTTCGAAGACCTGATACCCGGCATCTTTGCCCTCTCCATATACGTACACGTCAGTAAATCGGCCTATAATTTGTGACCATGGAGCCTTTATATCATTTTCGAATTGAATGAAGTATGAATATGTATCTGCTCCTACAGCAACATTTCGGAGACCGGACTGAAGGACTAAAAGGATTGTTGCAAATATGCATAAATTCTTCCTGCTCTTTTCGTATGTAAGAGTTCCAATAGAAGATCTTGACGAAAGAATCTTACTATATAAGAAAACTGTAATGATGACTAATAGTTGAATTATCATAATACAATAATTTGAACTTAATCATCTTTTAATAATTTTTCTGAATGGCGAAAGGAAGAGTTTCTTTTCGTATGAGTTTGTGAAAATCAGCATACTGATTATGAACCCTATCATATAAATACCTCCTCTAACAAATACTTCAGCCCATCCATTCAAATCAGAAGGCAGTAACGTGTTACACACCAATATGTAAAATACCACAATCCCACAATAGGCAATGAATAATGGGAACAGCTCCTTCAAGTACTGATGGATAGAGAATCCAAGATGTTTGTGATAAACGATGTTCATCACAATAAACATGATAATGAAGTTGGATCCAGCAATTGCGATTGCAGAACCAACTGCCCCAAGTTTAGGAATCAATAGAACGGACGAAACAATAGTAAATACACCGGTAGCTATCATGGAAAAAGCACGATAACGGATTTTGGCATTAACAAACAATTGCGTATTTTCTACCTGCTGCATGTGAATCAACAACTGCGGAATTATTAATGCAGTAGCTACAATATATGAAGCTGAAAAATCTGGACCAACCCAAGTTTCAATAAAAGACTGACCGACAAGTATGATTCCGAAAGTGATGCAGCCGGTTACAATAAGTTGAAGGCGACTAATCTTGTACGTAAGTGCATGAATTGCCTCTGCATCATTCTTGACCGACATATTTGTAATCCTAGGCAAGAGCAAACCATTGATTGAATATGCAAAGGTATAGACATATTGGCTTAGAGTCAATCCGATTCCAAATATTGCAATCTGAGTAGTGTCGGAGAATGCGGCTAAAAGAGAAGGGGATATATTGTTGATGAACAATTCTGCCAGCACAATAAGAAATAGCCATATAGATGTAGAAAATATATCCTTCAGCATCGATTTGTTATTGTAGTGGATGTTGAGTGTAACCCCTTTCTTTTTCAAGAAGATAACTCTACTAACATTCAGAATAAACGGAACTGCACCATATACTATCACCAACGAATAGAAACCCACGTTGAGAATCAGTAACAGAACTGTAAAAAGGGTAATTCCTATCTTGGTGGCAAAATCAAATAGTTTTGTTTGGATAAAATATTCATGTGCCTGAAATATTCCTTTTAAGAATCCAAATGGGAATGACAATACGCTAAAGGAGGCGGCTATTAAATAGGCCATTTTAAAACGAGATAACTCGTCGAGTGTAAGGTTGCCAAACAATCTGTCAATGAAGAAAAAAGCCATAATAACGACTATGCACACCACGATATCCATACATAAATATATTTTTGTGGTGAGGCCTATCACGTTCTTTTCTTCATCTTCTCGTCCTTCAGCTCTCAGTCTTGACAATATCTTGTTAACTGCCATCCATAGACCGAAATCCACAACGAAATAATGAAGAAAGGATGTAACAAGGATATATAGACCATAATCTGCTTTGCCAATCTGACGAATCATCCACGGAGTATAAAGCAGGCCGCAAATGATATTAAAGAGCACCATCCCGTATGAAAGGACTGCTCCCATCTTTATTTGTTTTGAACTATCCGTCATTCAGCAAAGGATTTTTGATCTGTGACTACATACACAGTTTCTTCCGGATGAGTCAAGAAATAATCTTTTAAATAATTTTCAGTTTCTCTATTGTATATGCGATATAAACCCGATTTAATGAGTTTGGCAGGTGCTCCTCCAATCAATGATCTTTCAGGCAACTTAAGTTTGACATAGTCGCGATTCAGCAAAGAGCCGGATGCTACAATTATCCTATTGGGCAATTTAGTTCCTGGCATCACGACCGTTTTATTACAAACCCAACAATAATCGCCTATTTGTACAGGTTTACATATTGTAAATATTTTGTTTGTTGCGCTATCTAGAATGAAATGACTATTGAAGTCAGAAATCTGGCAGTCCCAAGTTATGCCAGTCCTTTTTCCTATTATAATCGACTGATAATCGACTATTTTAACATTGTCGCCTAAAGAAGAAAAACTTCCCATTTTTAATACTGCCTTCGGATATAAACAAATCTGGACACCCTGTCCGATTCTAACCTCTTCTCCAAGTTCTATTGTAGAATCCGTATGCAGAGATAGCGTATTTATAAGGGACGTGAAATATCCAGCTGTATCAAAACCAAACTTGTAAGCACCACATTTGACTTGATTCGTTGGAATCAATATCGTCCCATTCATCATTCGGAAATTCCACTTGCCATACAGATGAATCGGGAAATGAACTGCCTGCTTTATCGGCAGGAGTTTATAATTAAGATATATGGTCTTCCAGATATTCAATTTGGGCATTGGCCTAAAGAAGGCAACTCTCATAAATTGTATAATAGTCATATTTATAAAAGTTCTCTGATGTCGTTAACAAACTTTGCATCTATAGCCTTTAGAATTTCAGAAAATCGCAAGTTTCCGATCTTTACATTTTTCACTGCTTCCGCAATGCTCTCCGAAGTCTGCTCGTCGTAGAAATGCAAATAGTCACCCACGGCAGAAGTCTTTACGACAGGGATATTGATTGTAACAACATCCAATCCATTAGCCATATACACAAGTATTTTTGACGGGAAGGACGTGTCATTGAAAGCACCGGATGGATTCTGTGTACTTAATCCAATATGGCATTTCTGGATGAACTTTGCATACTCTTCTCCATTGAGTTGTCCTTCGAAGACAGTATGAGATTCAGAAGTCTTATTAACCTCGTCAATAACCTGCAATACCTTTGCTTTGTCTGCCTCGTTTCCAAATCCACAAATATGCACCACATATTCCTTTGACAAAAATTTGCCTATACCTGCAGCTGCAAGTGCTCCTCCTTTTTGGGAATCAAAAGTACCTCCATATACAACATGTATTCGTCCATCAGAAAACTTTGGCTCTGTAATGTTGACAGGTTTATAAACCCCATGAACAACTACCGACTTTTTCTTCTGTGAATTAAATTTTGAATCCATCAATGCAGCTGGGAAAATATATTTGTTGCATGACTGAATAAACCTACTCTCTAATAGACAAACTGAAGTTGCATACTTATGTACATCTTGATAAAACTCTTCAATCTCACCTATTACAGTACAAAATTTCACCTTGACAATACATGACAATAAACCACAATATCCAAGGCTATGATATACAATAATCTCCTCGTTTTTCTTAACATTGAACAGAAGCCAGAAAAAGAAGTGAATATTCTGAATCCATCTGCTTAAAACTCGCATAGGGCTATCTTTGCATCCACAACTAAAGAAATGGCGGATGGTATTATTTCCCATATTCTTAACTCCTCCGAAATCCAAGTTAAAACCTTTGGATGATATAGGAGATTTTGAGATGATATCAACTTTTACACCACAGCGATTGATAGCATCAATGATATAGTCTATCTTTGAAGATGCGGCCTGTATCCCTTCTCGTGGTTTCTTGCTATCTTGAAAATCGTAGTAACAAAAATATTTAATTCTATCCATTTTGTCTGTACTTAACGATTTTAGCCGGTGTGCCGACAGCAATAGCATTCGATTCAATTGTAGAACGGACTAATGCGCTAGCGCCAACGATCGCACCATCATTGATTTGAGAACCTTTCAAGATAGTAACACCTGTACCGATCCATACGTCATTACCGATTCGTACTGGAGATACAACCGTCTCTTGTTTTCTCATGATTGTGCCTTTTTTTGTCCCATGGTCACAGTCTGTGATATAACAATTAGCTGCAATCATCACATTGTTAGCTATATATACCCCCCCCCTCATATTTGAGGAATATATGATAACATTATTACCTATCTCACTATTATCTCCTATCACGATCGGGCCGTCACCATAGAACATGCAGTTGGGGTAAATAGTTACATTCTTGCCGAGTTTTACGTTTTTGTTGATTAATGTGATATTACCAACTAAAGAAAACTGATTGTGCTTGCAACGAATGCTCTTTTTGAAAACAGCCTTGCGCAAGGCTCGTATTATGCGAGAGATTATCCTGTTGATGAGTAGTATCATTGTTTTGTCAATTTATTCGTTTATTATTAGCAGATGTTTCTGATATTTATTGACATGTTAACTGTTAATTCTTTTTGTTTTGAACTGACAGGAAGTATCGAACTTCAAACTTTCGTTCCACTTGTGCTGCCAGTTTACCATATTTCAGATTAGATAATCTCCTCCTCACCACGGAGGTGTACATTGAGTTCATGGAGAGGTGCAAGTAGGACACCGAGAGGTGTACCCTGAGTCATCTTGGTGAAGGCATTGACATCCTTGGGGAAGCACTTGCCACCGTAGCCGAAGCGTCCGTCTGGACCTGGAACATAGGTGTGCGTATCGTTGATGTAGCCTAAAAGAAGGATACCTGTATGTACGGTACGCCAGTCGGCACCCATCTTCTTGCAGTACTCACGGCAGGCGTTGAAGTAGGTCACCTTGTAGGTGCCAAAGACATTGTGCATGTACTTCGTGAGCTCTGCCTCAAGTGGGGTCATGACGGTGAACTTCTTGCCGATGAAGATTTTGGTGAGGAGTTCCACGGCTCCGGTGAAGACCATGGTCTGCTTTTTGAAGTCTTCGATATGGGTGCGCTCGGTGAGAAATTCAGGCATGTAGTGTACGCGATGGCCGGTCTCCTTAGAGAGCAGTTCGCTGGTGCCAGAGAGAATGGGTGGTTCGTACGAAAGCTGGTACGTCGGGGAGGTTCTTGATGAGTTCCTTCATGAGGCTGAGATTCTGTGTACCGTCGTCTTCGGTGCGTACATGAATCTGCAGGAACGCGATATCAATTTCTTTCATGTCATCGTTGTAACTTTTAGCAGGGTCGCTGATGAACAGTTTACACTCTGGACTATTGTGCTCCAACCAATCCTTCAGGGCTCCGCCTACGAAGCCACATCCGATGATTCCAATGTTGATCATTGATTTATGTTTATATTGATAAATTTCTTATTAATTCTTCATAGTCGGTTTCAATAGCTCAAGTATGTAATCATGTGTTACTTTGCAATATTCATGATTCCATTGAGTTCGTTCTGAATGTACTCAAGGTTTGCAATTTTGGTCTTGGTCTCTTCAAGATTCAGACGACGGGTGTTGTCGGAATTGAACTCGGAGAGTTTGCAACGCTTTGCATCGCCCTCGGTGAAGAACTGATCGTAGTTGAGGGAGCGATTATCAGCTGGCACGCGATAGAAGTCGCCCATGTCCTCGGCCTTGGCACATTCCTCGTTGGTGAGGAGGGTCTCGTACATTTTCTCGCCGTGGCGGATGCCGATGACCTTGATGTCTTCCTTCTTACCTCCGAAAAGTTCGCATACGGCTTCGGCTTGAGTCTGGATAGTACATGCAGGAGCTTTCTGAACAAGTATATCACCGTTCTGGCCATGTTCGAAGGCGAAGAGGACGAGATCGACGGCTTCTTCGAGCGACATGATGAAGCGGGTCATCTTGGGCTCGGTGAGGGTGATGGGGTTGCCGTGGCGGATTTGGTCGATCCAGAGAGGGATGACGGAACCGCGGGAGCACATCACATTGCCATAGCGGGTGCAGCAGATTTTGGTGTCGCCGGAATAGCGGCTTTTTGCTACTGCAATTTTCTCCTCGATGGCCTTGGTAATGCCCATTGCGTTGATTGGATACGCTGCTTTATCCGTTGAAAGGCAGATGACGGCCTTCACCCCCGCTTCGATGGCTGCTGTCAATACGTTGTCTGTGCCGATGACATTGGTCTGAACTGCCTCCATTGGGAAGAATTCACAAGAAGGAACCTGCTTGAGGGCGGCGGCATGGAAGATGTAATCTACACCAGGCATGGCGTTCTTGCACGACTGAAGATTGCGGACATCGCCGATGAAGAATTTAATTTTATGGGCTGCATCAGGCATCTTGGTCTGGTATTCGTGACGCATGTCGTCCTGCTTCTTCTCGTCGCGACTGAAGATACGAATCTCTGCAATGTCGGTCTGGAGGAAACGGTTGAGGACGGCATTCCCGAATGAACCTGTGCCGCCGGTAATCATAAGGGTTTTACCTGCAAAAATTGACATAATTGAATGTTATTTGTTTATTTGTTTGTTTGTTTGTTATTCTTTTACTACCCTGACGCTGTTGAGCTTGATCACACTCGGCAATGCTCTAAATATCTTTCAATTATTGCTCTCATTCAATCACAACCTTATCAAAAAACGTATCTGGCCTATCCGGATTAAAGATTTCGTTGCAATACATGACGGTGACGAGGTCTTGGGTGTCGGAGAGGTTGATGATGTTGTGGGTATAGCCCGGGAGCATGATGACGCTCTGAATCTTGTCTCCATTTACTTCATATTCAAGAATCTCTGCATTCGGGTCATTCTCGTTACGAAGTTGAATAAGTCCGTGACCGCTGACTACTATGAACTGCTCCCACTTGGTGTGATGCCAATGCTCTCCTTTTGTGATTCCTGGTTTGGAGATGTTTATGCTGACCTGACCGCAATTCAAGGTATGAACGAGTTCTGTGAAACTGCCTCGGTCGTCAATGTTCATCTTGAGGTCGAAGATGGCTTTCTCCTTTGGGAGATACGAGAGATAAGTACTGTAGAGTCGCTTTGCAAAACTGTCTGCTGGAATATCAGGAATCATAAGGGTCTTGGGCATATCACGGAACTTGTAGAGGAGTTCAACGATCTCTCCAAGCTTGACGTGATGAGTGATAGGCGCAGCACAATAGCGGCCTTCTGGTGTAAAAACTGTCTCAACACCGTCAAACTCACAATGGTGCTCCTCACCTTTGAGGGCGCAGATCATCTCATCGACAAGGTCGTCGATGTAGAGGAGCTCCATATCAACGGTCGGGTCGTTGACGGTGATGGGGAGGTCGTTGGCGATGTTGTTACAGAAAGTAGCAACAGCGCTGTTGTAGTTAGGTCTGCACCACTTTCCATAGAGATTAGGGAATCGATAGACAAGTACTTTGGCTCCTGTTTCTTCGCCGTACTGGAACATCAGTTCCTCGCCAGCCTTCTTACTTTTGCCATATTCGCTGGTGCCAAAGCGACCTGCAAGGGTCGCTTGGATCGAGCTTGAAATCATCACAGGGCAGTTGTTCTTGTGCTTCTTGAGGGTATTAAGCAGTATGGTGGCAAAGCCGAAGTTGCCTTCCATGAACTCTTTAGGGTCCTGCGGACGATTGACACCTGCGAGGTTGAAGACAAAGTCGCAATTCTTGCACCAGGCGTCGAGTTGTTCAGGGGTGGAGTCTATGTCGTATTCATAAACTTCGTCGATGACGAGATTGCTGTAGTACTTGGCTTTACCTGTCTTTATATTACCTAATTGAGCACAGAGATTCTTTCCAACGAATCCCCGTGCTCCTGTAACCAATACTTTCATTTTTGCTGAAAATTAGAACTTACGCCATACCATTTTATTGACAACACCAACATACGACTGGATGATCTTGACCACCTTGGTAGATACATTTTCATCCGTGTAGTTTGGAACCGGAATACCGTAGTCGCCATTCTTTACAAGTTCCACGGCGGTATCAACAGACTGAAGGAGACCATTGGTGTCAATACCGGAAAGGATGAAACCGGCCTTATCAAGAGACTCGGGACGTTCTGTAGAGGTGCGTATGCAGACAGCAGGGAAGGGATGGCCTACGCTGGTGAAGAAACTTGACTCTTCAGGCAGAGTGCCTGAATCTGAAACTACTGCGAATGCGTTCATCTGAAGGCAGTTGTAATCGTGGAAACCAAGAGGCTGCTGAACTTGTACGCGAGGGTCAAGCTGGAAACCAGATGCTGCAAGGCGGTTGCGTGAACGAGGGTGGCAACTGTAGAGAATCGGCATGTCATACTTCTCTGCCATAGCGTTGATTGCATTGAAGAGACTGAAGAAGTTCTTCTCGGTGTCGATGTTCTCTTCACGATGTGCAGAGAGAAGAATATACTTGCCCTTTTCCAGACCCAGACGTTGGTGAATATCGCTTGCTTCAATCTCCGCCAGATTCTGATGAAGTACTTCGGCCATTGGCGAACCTGTCACATAAGTACGCTCTCTTGGAAGTCCGCACTCTGCAAGGTATCTTCTTGCGTGCTCTGAATAAGCAAGATTCACGTCGGAGATAATATCTACGATGCGTCGGTTGGTCTCTTCGGGAAGACATTCGTCTTTGCATCGGTTGCCGGCCTCCATGTGGAAGATCGGGATATGCAACCGTTTGGCCCCAATGACAGACAGGCACGAGTTTGTGTCGCCAAGCACCAGCACGGCATCCGGCTGTGTCTGAACCATGAGTTTGTAAGAGGCGTTGATGATATTGCCCATCGTCGCTCCCAAGTCGTCGCCCACGGCATCCATATACACTTCAGGATCTTTCAACTTCAGGTCTTTGAAGAAAACGCCATTGAGGTTGTAATCGTAGTTCTGACCAGTATGTGCGAGGATGACATCGAAATACTGACGCGTTTTGTTGATGACTGCTGCAAGACGTATGATCTCGGGCCGTGTGCCGACAATAATCAGTAACTTCAGTTTGCCGTTGTTCTGGAAACCGACGTTTGAATAGTCTGTTCTGAGTTCCATATCTTATTTCTATTAATTCATTTTTTGTTTTTACGTCAGACGTCTGGACACGATCCACAACCTCGGAAATAAGGTCTCCAAGCGCAGAAATGTTATATATTGATGGCGGAATCCTTGTTTTACCGCTAAATTGCGGTGTGAAATTGATAATTGTTTATTCCGAGATTTCCTTATCATATTTTTCAAACCTCGAGTTCTTCGACTTGAACTCGGGAACCGTCCGCTTCATAAGCCGTATCATGTCGGGAATCTCCACCTTTCGGGACAGCGTCTCCAGCTCTTCGGCAACGCCGCAGGCCTCCCCGTAGTCATACTCCCGAACCTTGGCGATACGTATCCGGTCGTGCGTCGTCGGAAGCGTGTTCTCCTTGTTCGACAGAACCTCCTCGTACAGTTTCTCGCCCGGACGCAGGCCCGTGTATTCGATCCTGATGTCCTTCTCCGGCTCGAAGCCCGCCAGGGAGATCATCCGTCGCGCCAGGTGCGCGATCTTAACCGATTCGCCCATGTCGAAGACGAAGATCTGATTGCCCGTCGACATCGTGGCGGCCTCCATGACCAGACGGCACGCCTCGGGGATCGTCATAAAGAAGCGCGTAATGTCCGGATGCGTGACAGTCACCGGACCGCCCTTGGAGATCTGGTCCCTGAAGCGGGGAATGACCGAACCGTTCGAGCCCAGCACATTCCCGAAGCGCGTGGTGACGAAACGCGTCTTCCCCGGCGTGCGACCCTGCTCGATCGACAGACCCAGCGACTGCACGTAGATCTCCGCAAGGCGCTTCGTGCAACCCATCACATTCGTCGGGTTCACGGCCTTGTCCGTTGAGATCATAACCATCTTCTCAACATCGTATTCGATGCACTTGTCAGCGACGTTGCGCGTCCCCGCGACGTTCACCAGAACCGCCTCGCATGGGTTCTCCTCCATCAGCGGGACGTGTTTGTAAGCCGCAGCGTGGAACACCACCTGCGGATGGTACGTCCGGAACACGAAGTCCAGACGGGCGGGAATCCGGACGTCGCCGATGACAGGGATAAATTTCAATGCCGGATAGCGCTCCTCCAGTTCCAGGCGAAGGTTGTGCATCGGGGTCTCCCCGTTGTCGAAAAGGATAAGCTCCTTCACCCCGAACGTCGCCAGCTGACGGCAAAGCTCCGAGCCGATGGAACCTGCCGCCCCCGTAACCAGGATCGTCCTGCCGCGGAAGTTGGCGATGATCTCATCCATCGAAATGCGGATCTCGGGACGGCCTAACAGGTCTTCGATCTTGATCTCCCGGATCGACTGCTTCATAATCTTCCCGTCGATGACCTCGTCGATCGGTGGGGCGATCAGAATTTTGACCCCCTGCTCCGTACAGTATCTGATCAGACGCTCCTGCTCCTGCTGCGCATCGTCATTGGTGGCGAAAAGGATCGCGTCGACATCGACTCGGTCCCGCAGGTATTCGACGCTGTGCTGATTCTCGAAATAGTAGACCGGGCACTCCGCGATCGTATGCTTGCGCAGGGACTTCCCGTAGGTCAGAAAACCGACGACGCGGTAATGCGGCGAGTTTTGAAGACGCGTGACCAGAGACACTGACTTGTCCCCCGTGCCGTAGACCAGAACCTGACGGCTGTTCGCGCGGCGGGACTGCTTCAGCTTGATCAGATCGTAGACGACGATCATGCAAAGACGAAGGGCCAGCAGAAGGAACAAAGTCACCAAAGCGTCCAGCAGGAAACCCATGGAAAGGGAGGCATAAGGTGGATACGGTTTTTGGGGAAGGAGAAGCACGTAGAAGAACATCAGCAAGTCCTTGAAGAGAACCGCACCGCCCAGTTTCCAGATTTCCCGAAGCGTCGTATGACGGATGACGCTGCGGAACGTTCGGAAAACGATGAACGAAAAAACGCTCAAGACACACGAACCGGCCAACAGCCAGAAACCGTACCATACCGTGAAAACCGGATTCGTGAACAATCCGCGAACCAACAGGTAGGCGATCAAGGTCGAAACTACAGACACGACCGTGTCGATCGTCAAGATCAGCCACGACGAAAAATACCGTGACGATAGGTATTTTTCAATCCCAAAACGGGACATGATAACTTGAAGCATGTGGAGGCGAAAACGTTTGATTTATAAAGAGTGACGCAATTGGAAAGCACTGAAATTGCCGGGCATGAAACCCCGCAAACCGTCGATGGGGAGCATTACTGAAATTCCTGCACCTCTTTCCGGTGCCAAATCTGATATTGCTTGGGCGTTATTTCTTCAGCAACGCATTCTTTGTAATCGGCCTCGTCGCGCTGGAAGATATGACTTCTGGAATACTCCCTCAATGCCCGGTCCGGGATATTGGCCATCACGACGGGAAAAGGATAAGCAGTATGGGTTATCACGGAAATCGCATTTCCCGGAAAAATCCGGCATAACAGGTAGGCCGACTGTTCGAAGGCGGTCCAATACTCCCCGGTGCCGTACAAATGGATACAATTGCGGTTGCTATGCTCCTGACGGATGATGTCGAGTCGCCGCGTCTCCATCAGACGCATCAGCCGTATTCCGCAAGGCTCGCTTTCCTGCCGCGGTTCGTTCATATGATTTCGGATAATTTCGTGCGTTTCGCTTATCGGCGATGTCCCAGCCATTCGTCGTAGTCGTCCAGACGCCGGATAAGTTGCGCTTTGATTTTCTTGGGACGCTCCTCCGTGCGCCAGCTGTCGATGATTCCGTGCGCCTGTTCGCGATAAATACAGTTGTCGGTGCATCCATAGAGCGTAACCGACAGCAATGCCCGCGACTGCTCCGCCCTGACAGCGGGCAACAGCCCCTGAATCTCCCCGATCATCCGGCTGCAAGCTTCCTGATCACCGAGAATCGTGTAGGCCGGAAGCAGCAGCGCATAGAGTTTGCAGCGCGTCACGTCGGAATCCATCCGCAGGTTGGCGTATTGCTGCAATGTTTCGGTGGCCAACGCCCGGTCTTCGGAGGTCGTCCCTCCCGCATGATGCCGCTGCATCGCTTCGTGCAGCGCTCCGAACAACCGGTCGTTGTTCAGACGCGTGTACACGTGCATATTGTCCGTATTGAGCGAGATGATTTCGTATTGTCCGGGTTGTACGTGCAGCAGCGGCACCCACAGCCAGTTCTCCACGCAGACCATGATGTCTTTCCGGCCGCCTCCCGGCTGGGAGATCACCGTAGCCTCGGCGTTTTTGAATTTCCCTTCGGTGATTCGCACCCGGTCGCCCTTCATCAATCGCTTCGGCTCCGGGGTATAGACCGGGACTATGTCCGCATAGGAGCGAGCCACCCACCGGAGGTTTTCCATCGCTTCGTCGGAGAGGTAGGGATAATATTCGCGCTTGCCGTCCCGCACCCGCGGCAGAAAACTGTATAACGAAAGCCCGGCCGTCGACATCATTTTGTAAATCTCATTTTCCGAGGACCGGACAAAGACGTAATTGTAAAGCAACGGACGGGCGGTTTTGACCCAAACGCCTTTTTCTTCCCTGACCTCTACATAGGTCGGGGCGAAATATTCGAATGCCGGCTCGCCGTTTCGGAGACGTCGGTCGAGTTCCGCCTGCAACCCTTTCGCCGCTCCCCGGTGACGGGAAGGCAAAGCCAGCACATACCATCTTACGGCACGGCTGTTCCGCATGCTCGCGATGCGTGTCGGAAGGGAAGAATCGGATATGGATTTTTCAGTTGCGGGCGAAGATCCCATGGCTGTTTTCGGGGTATTTCACTGACTTACAAACACTTCGCGACCATGTCAGCAGAAGCTTGCAATCTGCTGATAAACAACGATTTACATATGCACGCAAGAGAAATTCCTAAAAATTGCATCTCTTTGGTTTTCCGCGCCGACCGGAATTGTTTTCAACCTGTCCCCACTTCCTTCGCATACAAAAACACAATTCCGTCAATTATGATCTCTGTGTAAGAAACCATACTTTTACTACACAAAAGTATGGAATATTGTTTAAACGACCAAACTATTTCGTCTAAATCTTATGCTGAAAAATCCCCCCCCCTCCAAAAAACAGCCTCTGAATTAAGTATTTATATCTGTTCCAAAATGTTAATATTGCCCGAATGGACAATAATGCGCCCTTTCTGTTACATTCCTTCTTGTAATGGGAAAAGCTCCTGAAATCTCAAACTGTCAGAACTGTTTTGCGGGAAATGTTGACTTATCCGGCAGATAGACACCACTTTTCCGGTCACTATGGTTTCTTACACAGAGACGGTTCTATTGGTTTTCTTCAAAACCAAACAATGAAAAACGAAAGCGAGAAGACGTCCTTTGCAGGCCGAGTATAAAAGTCCCTGTCCGATAAATTCGATTCAATTAATTCATTGTTATCTGAAACTTGATTTCCGCGTCGCCGGGGCAATTCTCGGCAGGGCGTTGTTTCTCAAAATCCCAATGTTCGAGCAATACCGACATACCCAAACCAACGAACTTACGGTGGCGGTCATGGGTGAATACGAGGGCAAGAGGAGCTAAATGGTTTCTGTTGATAGCGTCTTTGCGACATACGACGTTGATTGTCATAATCTTTACGGATTACGCAAGCAACAAAATGCGATTCGTGTGTTACACGATTTTATGTATCACACTCTGTATCACAAACGGCGATTTCAAGGCATTTTGTGTTACACAACGGACATCTGTAACACACGGTAGAAAAAGAAAAACGAGCGATAATTCATTGATTATCACTCGTTTGTCGTGAGCGGAAAACGGGACTCGAACCCGCGACCTCAACCTTGGCAAGGTTGCGCTCTCAAGCCCCCAAAACGCTACGCGTTTAGGGGTAACCAACTGATCTATTTCCTTTTACGACGATTTTCTCGAATGTGTTTTACCATGTTTTTCGCATTGGTTAAACGGATGGTTAAACATTTGCGTCTGTCTACTGGTTTGTAAATGATTGTTAATTAAAGAATTGTTTAATGGGCTAAATAAGTTCTGTAACACGTTCTTTCTTGTTATTCATTGGCATAGTGAATTTATAGTTTTCAAATAAAAATTCCCGACCGTTAAGCCGAGAATTTGTGTCTGTCTACTGAAAGCAAAAGAAAACGCCGCATTTTTTCGGCCCTCTTTCCCTATTCTTTAAGATACGACGCAATTTAACTCCAAACTAATTGCTATTTATTTTTAATTTTATCTCATTCATCGTTTGATAAAATCGGACCAACTTGTGCAGGGGGTCTTAAAATAGACCATCCTGCAAAGTCGGTCCTAATTTTGAAGTCAAAGAAAACCGCATTTTTTTCGGCCTGCCCTTAACCTTTTAAGATATATAGTATATATAACTCCATTTTTTGTGGAGTAATATTCTTTACCTCTAATACGTGCGTCTGTTCCATACTACCGTACGGTTCCTGCCGCTACTTTGCAAATTGCATCAGATAGTTTTCGCAGAATCCCGCTAACGGGAATTTCACCATCTCGTCCCGTCCGTCGGGCGTGGTGTAATGAAATAATATAGTGTTCGCTCTGACAAGGCAGTCGAATAAATTTACCGTTTCGCTCATGCCCTCCATCTTCATCTCGTTGGCGATTATTATTCCTATTATATCGTTTATCTCTTCAAGGTCGCTTTTCCACCCGATTATTCATTGTTTGTTCTTTACAAGTGCGATTTCGACGGGTTTATTTATGTCCGCTGTTTCGGGAGAGAAAACAAAGTAAAACATTTCGGGATAAATCTCATTTTGGGGCTTTATGACAATTAAGCCTATTCCCTCTGTCTTGCTCCATTCGACCAACTTGCAAATAGCTTGTTTATCCTCTCATGTTTTGGTCATTCATTCTGTTTTCGGTTGTTTGTATCTGTTCATTTTAGCTAAAATTTAATTGTTATTTATCTTTATAAAGATAAGATTATTAGCGGAATAAACAAAATAAGAAAGTGACAAACTCTGCAAAAGGGTCTTATAAATTAACCTTTTCACAAAGTCTGTCACCGATGGAACGACCAGTCAAAATTCAAGAACTAAGATAACCCTTGTTTACAAGGCGTCGAATGATGAAATTCAGGTCTTTATAGTAGCTTTTGTTGTTACTGATATGTTTTTTTACACCCTCGTTCGCCCAAATGTTTTCTACCCGATAGCCGAACTGGTTGTAAAATTCATCGACTGAAATCACTCCGCGCCGTACCATGATCGCACCCAATTCGATCGTCCCGATATAATCGAAAAACTCGGCATTGGAGAAATCCATTGTCCTATCAGGATTTTTAGATTGCAATTCAGGTAAAATCGGCTCCTTGTCTTCGGGATCGAACAGCGCCGTATGGATTTTCTTCTTCTCCTCGCTATTCAGCATCTCGCGCAATTGGGCTAACGAATTGATCGTTTCGACATCAATGTATTTGGCTAATTGATAACTTGCAATCCATAATGTCAATAATGCTCCTGAAACTTTAAGGGTATATTCACAATCAATCCTACAAATGCAGCAACAAGGGCATTGCAAAGAGAACCAGCCGAGAATAAGGATCAAAAACGATATTGCGGTCGCCACCAATAGTCCCCAATTGATAACGACAATCAATTTCGATATATTTTTCATCATTCAACACCATAACTCTCCTGTGATGCCGAAACACCGCAGGAGAAAGTTTAACTTTTATTCATCTAATCCTGTAATACTTGTAAAGCCCCTCCATCCTATTGCGGCTTTATAAGCGTCGGCACATCCTGTTGGTACTTTAAGCACCGATTGAGGATTTACGCCAAATGCGGCTTGGTCACAAGTTGGTGGCGTTGGTGTGCCAATCTTAACTAATCGTAATTCCGAATTACCATAAAAAGCATATCCACCAATAGATTCTACCTGCGTGCAGTTAGACATATCCACAGTTCTCAGATTCGGCAACCGATAAAATGCACCAATAGGCCCAGAAAAATAATCGGAACCAGAAGAAGAACGATAATAACCACCTTCGATAGATTTCAGCTGTGAATTATGCTCAAATCTTACCGTGGCTAATTTAGTACACTCTTGGAATGCTGCTTCTCCAATCGTTTGTACACTTGCAGGAATATCAATAGTTGTTATAGGACACCTATAAAAAGACCCTGGAGCAATTGTTTTCAGTCGTGATTCCTTATCAAATTTTACCGTGGCTAATTTAGTACACTCTTGGAATGCTGCTTTTCCAATCGTTTGTACACTTGCGGGAATCTCGATAGAGGTTAATGATGTACAGCCATAAAATGCGCCATCTGAAGGGTTGTAACCACCTGCAATAGCTTTCAATTGAGAATTACTTTCAAATTTTACAGAGGCCAATCTGGTACAACCACTAAATGCCGCCGCTCCAATTATCTCTACACTTGCAGGAATATCAATAGTTGTTATAGGACAACTATAAAAAGACCTTGAATCAATTGTTTCCAGTCGTGATTCCTTATCAAATTTTACTGTAGCTAATTTAACACAGGCTTCAAATGCTGCCTCCCCAATTGTTTGTACACTTGCAGGAATCTCGATAGAGGTTAATGATGTACAGCCATAAAATGCGCCATAAGAATAACCCCCTTCAATGGTTCTCAATTGAGAATCTTCTTGAAAAGTTACATCTTTTAATTCAGAACAATTCTGAAACGCACATTTTTCAATTGTAGTTACTCCATTAGGTACTATAACCGATTTTAATGCACTGTTGTAAAATGCTTCTGTATCAATTGTTGATAACGTTTTTGATAAAATTAGATTTTCAATATTCTTAGAATTATAAAATACTCGTGTTGGTAAAGTTGTGATGTTAACATCTGAAATGTCGAGGTCTCGCAATTTTGGCATCATATGATAGATAAATAAGAAATCGACATCATTCAGCACACCCGTGATTTTCAACGATTCGATATTGGCATAATCATAACCCGCCAATTCATTTTCCAGTTCACCTTTCGTTTCGACATGAATCTCGGTACACGTTCCCAATTGTCGAAAAATAATCGTTTGTAAAGTATTGCCTTGTTCGTCCTTCAAAGCAACCGTTGCATAGCGTTGAATCCCCTCGTTAGCAGTTACCTCAAAAACAATCGTATCTTCCCGCATGGCTCGTGTTTGAGGAGCCAACGACAACCATGATTTTGCATTGTCGGGAATCTCTACGGTGTAATCCAAATTCGTCGTCAATTTGATTTCCTGTGTACCTCCAGCAGGAGTAGCATCAATAGAGTTATCTGCTATATTGATTTGCCCCTGCATACAATTCAGCGACACCATAACAGTACGATAGGAACCGTCGTTGGCAAAGACAAGGATTTCACTTTCTACAATCGGATTAGGAGCGGTAATCGTAATCGTTCCTTTATCCGCAGATGTTGCATTTACTTTTGCTTTCCAACCATCCTGTGCAATGGCTTTGACAACCGTATTTTCGGTTGCATCCGTAATCGTGTAGGAGATTGTTTTGCTCTCTCCTCCATTGAGAATGGCTATATCCGTTGTATCGAATGCAATTGCAAACTTTGAATTATCGCTTTTGGGAATCGTAATAACAGAATCGTCCTCCAATGTGAAATAGACATTATCATCATCTTCTCTTACACTTTTGAAGATGCCATTCGTTCCGTCCTTGCCATCGACACCATCTTCTCCATCCGTCCCGTCTGCTCCATCTTCTCCGTCTTTTCCATCTTTTCCATCAGCTCCCGTTGCTTGTCCTATATCAGTCCAAGTTTTACCATTATCCATTGAAAGCATCCAGCGACCATTCTCTATTTTCAGTTGTGGTGTAATGCCATCTTTGCCATTGGTTCCATCTACACCATCTTCTCCGTTTGCACCGTCATTTCCATCCTCGCCATCAACACCGTCCTTGCCGTCTGTGCCCTGTGCTTTTACTTTATTTCCCTTTTCATCGGTCAGCCATTCACCATCAAGCGTCCAATAATAGATGCCGTCCGTATCTTGTTTAACACCAATAATAGGAATAGTCCCGCTATCCTTTCCATTTTTAATCGTGGCAGTAGAGCCATCTGAAAAATAGATAATATAACCATCGGAAATTTGTTCAACTTTGGAAATAGACAGATTATCCTGTAATGCGTCTACAATCTTCTGCAACGATGAAATATTGGTATTCATCTGCTTGCAGAGTTCCTCTAATTTCGCTACGCGATTTTCGAGGTCGTTCAGGTCATTACGCAATGCGCTGTCGTCGTACTTATCGCTACACCCAAATAGCAACAAGCCGCAAAACACAAGAGATAGTAGTTTTTTCATAAATAGTAAGTATTTGAATTAAGTGTTTTTCAAATCTTACTATCCGCCCCTCAATAGTGGATTCAATAAATAAGAAAGCGCAGGGCTGAAAGCTCATTTGAGGATAGTAGGCCGTAGGATTGC
>OGGC01000459.1_pt1 | contig 34601 bp, 27 predicted proteins | sample 1571181 | NCBI WGS metagenome assembly OGGC01 (sample SAMEA2581930, study PRJEB24529) | metagenome | biome: Human gut stool | place: China | collected 2011 | reverse complement strand
GGGTGAGATCGGCCGGGCGCCCGCCAACCTCGTGAACCGGGACTTCCACGCCGAACGTCCCAACATGCTGTGGCTGACGGACGTGACCCAGTTCGCCATGGACGGCTACAAGTGCTGGCTGTCCCCGGTCGTCGACTGCTTCGACGGCAAGATCGTCTCCTGGCGGCTGTCGAGAAGCCCCGACGCGGCCATGGCCGACGGCATGCTGCTCGACGCGATAGCCACCCTCGGGAACGGCGAACGTCCCGTGATCCACAGCGACCGCGGGTGCCATTACCGGCGGCCCGGATGGATCCGCATCTGCGAGGAGCACGGGCTGACCCACTCCATGAGCGCCAAGAGATGCTCGCCGGACAACGCCGCCATGGAGGGGTTCTTCGGCGGGCTCAAGAACGAGTTCCTCCACTGCCGCGACTGGAGGGGCGTGGGCTACGAACGGTTCCGCGAACGGCTCGCCGCCTACCTGACCCACTACAATGAGACACGCATCAAGAAATCACTGGGCTGGCAAAGCCCGATGCAATACAGGAAAAGCCTTGGACTGGTCGCATGACCGTCCAAAAAAACATCCGCACCCCCATTCCTGTGGTGATGTAGTGGAAGAAATGGCGATTGATGGCGTCGCATTCCGCCCGCATCACGTCATATACCACTTCCACACCGTTTTCCTCAAGAATGCGAAGTCCTTTGCCGGCCACGATGGGATTCGGATCGATCGAACCGACCACGACGCGCGTTATGCCGTGCGAAAGAATTAGATCGGTGCATGCCGGCTGCGATCCGACATGGCAGCAAGGTTCGAGAGTGTCGATGACCGTGGCTCCATGCATGTCGATACCATGCTCGTCGGCGTAGTCGAAGGCCATGCGTTCCGCATGCGGTCCGCGGTAGCGGTCGTGGTATCCGGCTGCGAGAATCTCGCCGTCGCGGACCACCACCGTGCCGACCAACGGATTCGGATTCACCCAACCGGCTCCCCTATGGGCCAGTTCCAGCGCCTGCGTCATGTATTTCCGATATTGAGGCATGTCATCCATGGTTCCAAGCATATTGCGTCGATTGCGGTCCCACATTTCAAAATCGCCATGAGACATTCCGTAAATGGATAGGCGCGAACCGGTCATCCGTTCCATCGCCGTACGGCGTCGCACAATAACGCCATACAATGTTGGCAGACCAGCAAAGGAACCAGCGAGAGGAAACATCACATGCAGCGCGAAATCATGACGTCCATTCCGTTTTTGAGCCAGCCGTCGGCGGAGGCGCTCAATACGCCCGAGGATCTTGCCGTCGCACAGGATCTCAAAGACACACTCGACGCGCACCGCAACGGCTGCGTCGGCATGGCCGCAAACATGATCGGCGTCTCGAAGAGCATCATTGCATTCGTGGACGAGGATTTCGGCGGTCGCATCTTCGTAATGTTCAACCCGACGATCACTGCGAAAGACGGCGCCTACGACGCCTCCGAAGGCTGCCTGTCTCTCAAAGGCGAGCGCCGCACGGTCCGCTTCCAGCGCATTGAGGTCTCGTATGCGGATCGCAAGTTCCGCGAGCGCCATGCCACGTTCACTGGTTTCACCGCGCAGATCATCCAGCACGAGATCGATCATTGCGAAGGCATTATCATTTAACGACTTTTTCAGGCATGGCACCTAGCGGCTTTTCGGGCGCTCCATCTAGCGACAGGCTTAGGAAAAATCGTTTGATGTAACAATCGTACGTAACCGCCTTACGTTACAGTTTCCGTAATGCACCGTAGGGCAGTGTCAAAGGAGATTTCATGGGTGCCATCGATATGTTCAACGATTTCGTCAAACTCATTGAAAGCGAGTCCCTGCCCGTCGAAGCCGTTGCGATTGCGGATGGCGACGCCATTATCGCGGAACGTCATTTCGTTCCCGACCAGGATCGCAATATTTATTCCCATACGAAAAGTTATGTTTCGACGGCTATCGGCATTGCGATTGAAGATGGCTTGCTGTCGCTCGATTCGCGATTGGTCGACTCGTTCCCCGAGTATGTTTCCTCCGATGCGCAACTGGAGTTGGGCCAGATCACGCTGAGGCACTTGCTGACTATGTCGAGCGGTTTCAATCATGCGTATTTGATGAACCCTGACCGGCGCAGTGGTGTTGGTGCGCCTGATTATTTACGGTACATGTTCTCTCGCAGGGTTGAGGTGGAGCCCGGCAGCACGCTCTGCTATTCGTCTGCGGATTCTGATTTGGCGGGCCGCATGTTGGAGCAGGCTGCCGGCATGCGTCTTGGCGAGTATTTGTATGGCACGATTTTTTCCAAGTTGGATCAGGGTTGGCCTGTTTGGGAATGTGATCCGCAAGGTCATCCGATTGCAGGCGGCGGGATCTACATGTCGCTTGCAAATATGTTGAAACTTGGCCAGGTCTATTTGAATGATGGCACTTGGCATGGCACGCGCATTGTCAGCGAATCGTGGGTCAAGCAGGCTTCCGGTAAGCAGATCGACACTCCGTATAGCAATATTTGGACGTGCGGTTATGGCTATCAGTTCTGGATGTCGCCTTATGAGGGGGCATATCGTGCGGATGGTGCGTACGGTCAGATTACTACGGTTTTGCCGAAGCAGGGTTTGGTTGTTGCGATTCAATGCCCGGAATCTGGTGATTTCGACAATATCGTTCGTCCTGCTTTGCATGAGCATCTGCTGCTTCCGCTTACTGCCTGAGCGCACGACTTTCGCCCATACCGTCGTGTAGATGGGGTATGGGATAATTATGCACGGTATTGTGCGTGGGTTGCGTTCCGGAATCCTTGATTGAGTTTCCGTTGACCGCTCATGCAACACGCTGGAATTCCAACGTTTCTTAAGGATGGAACACAACATTGGCTGAATTCATTTACCAGATGATCAAGGCCCGCAAGGCTTACGGCGACCGTGTGATTCTCGATGACGTGACTTTGAGCTTCCTGCCAGGCGCGAAGATTGGCGTTGTTGGCCCGAACGGCATGGGTAAGTCCACGCTGCTGAAGATCATGGCCGGACTCGACACCGTGTCTAATGGCGAGGCTTCTTTGACTCCGGGTTATACCGTCGGCATTCTGCAGCAGGAACCGCCGCTGGATGACACCAAGACTGTTGGCGAGAACATCAAGATGGCGTTCGGCGAGATCGCTGAAAAGGTGGCTCGTTTCAATCAGATCGGCGAAGAGATGGCCAATCCGGATGCCGATTTCGATGCTTTGATGGATGAGATGGGCAAGCTGCAGAACGATATCGATGCTGCAAACGGTTGGGATCTTGATTCTCAGCTTGAGCAGGCTATGGATGCTCTGCAGTGCCCGGATCCGGATACTCCGGTGACGGTGTGCTCCGGTGGCGAACGCCGTCGTGTGGCATTGTGCAAGCTGCTGCTGGAAGCTCCTGATCTGCTGCTGCTTGACGAGCCTACCAACCATCTTGATGCCGAGTCAATTCTGTGGTTGGAGCAGTTCCTGCACCAGTACAAGGGTGCCGTCATCGCCGTTACCCACGATCGTTACTTCATGGATAACGTGGCTGAGTGGATCTGCGAGGTCGACCGTGGTCAGCTGTACCCGTATAAGGGCAACTACACCACGTATTTGGAGACGAAGGCCAAGCGTATGGAGATCCAGGGCGCCAAGGACGCCAAGCTCGCCAAGCGTTTGAAGAGCGAACTTGATTGGGTGCGTTCTTCGCCGAAGGCCCGTCAGGCTAAGAACAAGGCTCGTCTGGAGCGTTACGACCAGATGGAGCAGGAGGCTCGTAACAATAAGAAGCTTGACTTCTCCGAGATTCAGATTCCGGCTGGTCCGCGTCTGGGCTCTACTGTGCTGGAAGCCGAGCATATTCACAAGGCGTTCGGCGACCGTGTGTTGATCGACGATTTGAGCTTCACGCTGCCGCGTAACGGCATTGTCGGCGTGATCGGCCCGAACGGTGTGGGTAAGTCCACCCTGTTCAAGACCATCGTTGGCCTTGAACCGTTGACGTCTGGCTCGTTGAAGATCGGTGAGACCGTGCAGATCAGCTATGTCGATCAGAATCGCGCCGGTCTTGACCCGAATAAGAACCTGTGGGAGGCCGTGTCTGACGGTCTTGACTTCATTGAGGTTGCCGGCGTTGAAGTGCCGACCCGCGCGTATGTGGCGTCCTTTGGTTTCAAGGGTTCCGACCAGCAGAAGCTCACCGGCGTGCTGTCCGGTGGTGAACGCAATCGTCTGAATCTTGCGTTGACGCTGAAGCAGGGCGGCAACCTGCTGCTGCTCGACGAACCGACCAACGATCTTGATGTCGAAACCCTTGAATCGCTTGAAAACGCACTGCTTGGCTTCCCGGGCTGCGCTGTGGTGATTTCTCACGACCGTTGGTTCCTCGACCGTGTGGCCACGCATATTCTCGCGTGGGAAGGCGATGATGAGAATCCGGCCAAGTGGTACTGGTTCGAGGGCAACTTCCAAGCCTATCAGGAGAACCGTGTCGCCCGTCTCGGCGAAGACGCGGCTCGCCCCCACCGTCTCCATCGCAAGCTAACGCGCTAAGCCGTTAAGCAGACAGTCCTGTGGACTGTCTGTAGGCTTGGCCTGAGTGAGGCGACAGCCGAACGAAGGCAACACTGAGCCTTGCGAAGCAAGACCATAATTGCAGGGCCACAGGCTAGCCGTTAAGCAGACAGTCCTGTGGACTGTCTGTAGGCTTAGTCTGAGTGAGGCGACAGCCGAACGAAGGCAACAATGAGCCTTGCGAAGCAAGACCATAATTGCGAACGTTACTCGCAAATTTCAGCAAAGCGCCGTGCTTCGTTACGAAGTGCGGCGCTTTGCCGTATGTGAATCGTTTGACGATTACCTGCCGTTCACGCTTCTCACGTATTCGTTACAAAACAATCCGGCGAAATTTACCGCCTTTGCGTAGACTCGTTTCCAGAACGAAGCGTTTATCGTATGCGACTCAAAGAATCGAGGCCCGTTATGACACAGACAGCGCAGACAGCAATAACTCCGTTACAACGGTTGGCGAAGGTGCTTCAGCTGGGCACGCCTTCCACGTACCGCAGCCACACATATGTGAATGGCGAAAGCCTGTATTTCCCCACTGGCCGCGTGTACGGCGGTCAGGTGATCGCGCAGGCCATGATGGCCGCATCCAAAACGGTTCCGCCATCTCGTCTGCCGAATTCGATTCATGGCTATTTCATTTCCGCCGGCGATATTCGTCAGGATTTGCTGTTTGATGTGGAGAATCTGCGTGATGGCCGCTCGTTTTCCGCTCGTCGCGTGAATGTCACGCAGGCTCAGGGTTCGATTCTGACGGCCATCGCCAGCTTCCAGGAGCAGGGTCAGGATGGCATTGAGTTCGCCGATCCCATGCCGGAAGGCGTGCCGGAGCCGGAAACGTTGACCAGTGCGAAGCAGCTGATGGAGCCGTTTGCCGAAAAGTCTTCGTATGCCAAATACTATGCGGAAAAGTCGCCGTTCGACATTCGTCATGTGACGCGCACGATCATGCTGGGTGCCGATAAGAAGAGCGCCAGTAACGATTCCGGCAAGCAGATGGTGTGGATGAAGGCCGACGGCACGGTTGACGTTCCGCAGGTCATGCATCGTGCGATGTTGGCTATGGGTTGCGATCAGGTGATGCTGGAGCCGGTGTTGCGTCGTGCCGGGTTAAGTATTGCCACGCCTGGCATTTCGTTCGCTTCGATCGATCATTCGATGTGGTGGTATCGCGATATCGACATCAATCAGTGGCATTTGTATGTGCAGGATACGCCTACCGCGGCTCACGGCCGTGGCTTGGGGCAGGCGAAGGTATACACGCAGGATGGCGAGCTTGTTGCCTGCATGACTCAGGAGGCGATGATCCGTGTTCCTGAGGAGGATTTGAAGAAGTAAGGACAATCAGGCTTTCGTTTGGGTTGCCGATTTGGTTGCCGCGGCCGCGTAACGGTTTCGTTGCGTGGCCGTTTTCATTTTCGGGCTTTCCGGACCGTCGATTGGTGGGATTTGACACAACCACTCCCCCACAATGCCGATGATCATGTCAGCGATGCATACGATTGCCGCGATCGCGCATTCGAGGATGGCCTGACTGTAGAACGTCGCCTCACCATGTGGCAGGCTCATGATGAGCTGTCCACCATACCAGCCGGCCAACGCCGCTCCTGCCACGCCCAACGCTTTGCATGACACCAGTGTGGCGAACGCCTTCTGCGGGTCCAACGGTTTCAGCTGCGCGCGTTTTTCGGGATCTGTGGTGGTGTATTTGTGGATCTGCAATGCCATATACAGCACGACGAATCCCAGAATCGCCAACACCACGGGCACGATCCATGGAGCGCCGACCAATGGCAAACCTGAAATCTCGCCATATTTCGCCAATCCCATACCGGCCAGCAATCCTAATGCGGCAGCGAGAACATAGCACCACCAAGGGGTTCTGCGCGCTTTCATAGCGTACCTCCGATGATCCAATTGTCGGTCAGCAGTCCCACTTGCGCGGTATCGGGGGCCATGGCCAGCAGGAATGATACCGGATCCTTGCCCAGTCGCGCATCGGGATCCATGTCGAGCCATGGCGCAAGCACTGCGGCATGGTTGCGTGCGGTGGGCCACGGCACCTTGCAGTCAGGCTCATCGCATGTCACGCCTTCCATGTCGATCAGGTCGAGATCGAAGTCTTCGCCGACGGAAGCTTCCACATTGCTTAATGCTTCGATCAGATCATGGGCGCCCATGCGCGTGGAAATCTGGATTACCGCGGCCATTTTGTCGGGGAGTCCGTCGAGTTGGCTCACATGGTAGAGGGGTGAGATGCCCTCGACTTGGTTGCCGGGAATGCCGTCCAATGTGACGATGGCCATGCGGAACTGCTGTTCGGCATCGGTTGCTGGGCTGTCCAGCGAGATTACTGCGCGTCGGGATGCGGGACCGGATTGTACGGATGCCGATGCGGCCGCTTTGGCTGCCGCGGTTCCTTCCGGAAGATCGCTGACATCAATCGTACTATAGGATTCGCCCATATCATCCGCATCATCGGTATCGTCGGCATGGTCGGCGATACCGTCACCGACTGAGCCTCCGACCATCCAATCGTCGGCGATTTCGTCGATATGGTCGCGATCGGTCGATTCATGGAGGAGTTGAGCCACGGAACCGGCATGATCGCCCGGCAGTTCGGCATCGGGTTCGAGCGCCAGCCACGGCCCCAGCACGAACGCCCGCTGCCATGCACGGGGGTGAGGCAGCGTCAGGTCCGGATCGTCGCTGCTCTGACCGTCAAAATCGATGATGTCCAGATCAAGTGTGCGCGAAGTCCAATGGTCGGTACGCACTCGACCATGTTCGGCTTCGATGCGCTGCAATCCTCGCAGCAGTTCCATTGCCGACAATTTGGTGGTCACGGAAACAACCGCATTGTAAAAGTCGGGGGTACCATCGGGCATGCCCCACGCATCGGTACGGTACAGCGGCGAAATGCCCGTAACCTGAGTGGACGCCAGTCCGTCGATCGAACGCACCGCGTCACGCAAGGTGGCCACTACATCGCCCTGATTGCCACCCATGGCAATAATGGCATGATGCACTTGCGATGCAGCCGAAGTTGTTTCACGAGAACGTTCCACGGTTACGCTCACGTCGTCGAATGGCACTACGATTGGCGCACTCGGCTTATGCACGGTCACTTGCGTTCGCGCCACGGCAGGATATTCGAGAATCATGCTGGCAATGCGATCGGCCAGTTTTTCGATGAGATCGACATGATCGCCTTCGATAATGGCGACTATTCCTTTGGCGATGGCACCGTAATCGACGGTGTCGTGCAGATCGTCGGAATGCCCGGCTGGCGCAAGATCCAGAAACAGCGTGGCGTCGACGACGAACGTCTGCGCACGCTCATGTTCGAAATCAAGCACACCGTGTTTGCCGACCGCGCGAACGCCAGTCAATCGAATCTGATCCATGCCAGCCTTTCTTTGCATATCTCAAGGTTTTAGTGATGTGAGGCGTTGCCGTGCCTACGCAGTCAAGAGCATACGAACGTATGCACCCACCGCGCGTATCAGACGTTGGCGAAAGCACGCCACGCATTGCCGATCGCCACCGCGTCACGGCTTTTCTCCACGTCTTGCACGCGCACGGCCCACGCTCCATATTCGGCGCACAAGGCGCTGATGGCGGCGGTCGCATTGTCTTTGCTGCCCATGCTTGGCTCATCAATACCGGCATCGGCAAGCGCCGCGCCGACGAATCGTTTGCGCGAGGCTCCGATCAGCACCGGATACCCGGTGGCGTTGAACCGCTCCAACGCCACCATCAGCGGGAAGTTATGTTCGACGCTCGGTTTGGAGAATCCAAGACCCGGATCGATGATGATCTGTGACGGCGAGACGCCTGCCTGAAGCACGTCGTCGACCTGCTTCATGAGTTCGTCATACACGTCGTTCACCACGCCATTGGCGTACACGGACGTATCAGCGTCAGGCACGTCGCCTGCAGAGCCGGCAAGCCAACCGCGCCAATGCTGCACAATGTAAAGGCTTTCCGCGTGTTCGGCCACCACATGGGGCACTTCGCGGTCCAGCTGACCGCCGGACACGTCGTTGATGATCTGCGCACCATGCTCCAACGCCATGCGAGCCACCGATGCGCGCGTAGTGTCGATGGACAGCACCGCGCCTTCCGGAATCAGCGCATCCACAGCACCCAGCACGCGGTTTTGCTCGTCTTCCTCACTGACACGTTTGGCTCCGGGGCGAGTGGATTCGGCACCGATATCGATGATGTCAGCCCCATCTTTCATCATCGCTTCGCCGTGCGCTTTCGCATTCGCAGGATCGAGCCATAACCCTCCATCGGAGAACGAATCCTCCGTAATGTTGAGCACGCCCATCACCAGCGTACGGTCACTATCATGAATCGATTTCATATCAATGGTCATCCGGTTGCCCCTCCTATATCCGGTTATTGGTATTTACGATTCGACTTGCTGTAGTCGCGCCGATCACGCATGCTGCGACAGGATCAGGCTCATGGCTTCGGCTCGCGTCGTCGCGTCTCGCATGCAGCCGCGCACCGCCGATGTAACCGTACGCGATTGCGCCTTCTTTACGCCACGCATGGCCATGCACATGTGATCGCATTCGGTGACTACGATCACGCCACGTGCTTCGATACCTTCCATCAACGCGTCGGCCACCTGTTGGGTGAGGCGCTCCTGCACTTGCGGACGTCGGGCATACAGTTCCACCAGTCGTGCAAGCTTGCTTAAGCCCGCCACTTGGCCGTTCGACGGAATATAGCCGACGTGGGCCACGCCATGGAACGGCAGCAGGTGGTGTTCGCATACCGAGAAGAGTTCAATATCGCGTACCAGCACCATTTCGTCGGTATCGACTTTGAACTTGGTTTTGAGCACTTCCTCGGGGCCGTGTCCAAGGCCTGCGAACAGCTCCTTGCAGGCACGCCCAATACGGTCGGGGGTGTCGAGCAGGCCTTCACGGTCCGGGTCTTCGCCAATGGATTTCAGAAACAGGCGTACTGCCTGGCGCACGCCTTCCTCGTCATAGCCGACAGGCCCGGCCGCATGGGCGGCACGGGCCTTGTCGTCGAAGAGGGTATCGAATGCTTCGGTATCGCTCATCAGTTGGTCAATCCTGCGCTTTTCTTCAGGGATTCGGGAATCGGAACCGGCGGAATGTCGGAATCCGGGCGCTTGCTGTCGCTCAGCCACACTTCACGCTTCGGCGCCTTCTTGACATTAGCAAAGATTTCCGCAAGTTCCTTTTCGTTGAGTGTTTCCTTGACGAGCAGCTGACGTACGAGCTCGTCAAGAATCTCACGATTCTCGTTGATGACGTTCCACGCTTCGGTATGCGCGGTTTCCACCAGTTTGAGCACTTCCTCGTCGATGATTTCGGCGGTGCGTGCGGAATACTTGTGGTTCAGCGATCCAAGGTCGCTCTGTTCGTCATCGGACCACTTGATGGCACCCAGCTTGTCGGAGAAGCCGTAGTCGAGCACCATCTGACGTGCGATGTTCGTCGCCTTTTCGATGTCGTTGGAAGCGCCGGTGGTCGGATCGTGGAACACGACTTCCTCCGCGGTGCGACCACCCATGGCGTACGCCATCTGGTCGAGCAGCTGGTTGCGAGACATGGAATAGCGATCATCACCGCGGTGTAGCCAAGTGCGCGGCCACGCGGCAGAATGGTGACCTTGGTGACCGGATCGGTATCGTTCATGGCAGCCGCCACCAGCGCGTGACCACCCTCGTGGTATGCGGTGTTGCGCAGTTCGTCGAGCGCCATGCCCTTGGAACGGCGCTTCGGGCCCGCCTGCACGCGGTCGATGGCCTCGTCGATGGCGCGGTTGTCGATCAGCTGCGCACCGGCGCGGGCGCACAACAATGCGGCTTCGTTCAACACATTGGCCAGATCAGCGCCGGTAAAGCCCGGCGTACGCACGGCGATCATACGCAGATCGACATCAGGCACGAACGGCTTGCCCTTGGCATGCACCTTCAAAATAGCCTCGCGGCCTTCCAAATCAGGCGCTTCGACGGCTACCTGACGGTCGAAACGGCCCGGGCGAAGCAGTGCCGGATCAAGCACGTCGGGGCGGTTGGTCGCGGCGATGATGATCAGATTGGTGTCGTTATTGAAGCCGTCCATCTCAACGAGCAGCTGGTTCAGCGTCTGCTCACGTTCGTCGTGGCCGCCGCTCATACCGGAACCGCCACGCTTACGACCGACGGCATCGATCTCATCGATGAAGATGATGGCCGGAGCGTTCTTCTTGGCCTCATCGAACAGATCGCGCACACGGGAGGCGCCAAGACCCACGAACATTTCCACGAAGTCGGAGCCTGCCATGGAGTAGAAAGGCACACCGGCTTCGCCTGCGATGGCTCGTGCCAGCAACGTCTTACCGGTACCTGGAGGGCCGTAGAGCAATACGCCACGCGGAATGCGGGCACCCAAAGCCTTGTAACGAGACGGATCCTTCAGGAAGTCCTTGATTTCCTCGACTTCCTGCACGGCAGCCTCTTCGCCGGCCACGTCGGCGAACTTGGTGGTCGGGGTCTGGCCTTCGAGCAGCTTGCCGCTGTTCTTCTTGCCGCCCATACCGAACATGCCGCCAGCACCGCCCATACGGCTCATCATGAACCAGAACAGACCAAAGATAATGAGGAACGGCAGCAGCGAGGTCAGCAGATACGTCCAAATGCTGCTCTGCTGCATGGTCGCCGTCCAGCCCTTGACCGGATCAGCCTTCTGTACGGCCTTGACCACGGTTGCGGACTGCGCGTACGTGTAGTAGAACTGCACGTTTTTGCCGTAGTTCTTCATACGCCCGGTATCAGGGTCTGTAGCGGAGTAGTCGCTCTTAAGCTTGAGCTTGACCTGCTGGGTGTTGTCTACGATCTGTGCGTATTCAACATTGTTGCCGTTGAGAATCTGCAGACCGTCCTTGGTGTCGATGGTCTGGGAACCGGTTCCGGCGAAAATCTGGAACATGGTCACGGCAAGCAATGCCACAACCACAACCCACAGCCATGGGGACTGCCAGAACGGACGCGGACCGCCATTGGATCCGTTGCCGTTGGACTTGTCACCCTTGCCGTTGGAATCGTTGCCATTGCCGGCGTTATTATTGCGTCCAAACGGATTGGTGAACGGGTTATTGCCGCCGCCGTTGTTATTCGGCGACTGGCCCGGACCAGGAAAACTCATGCCTGACCTCCTTCATACACTTCCGGCTTCAGCACCGCGATCGAATCAAGATTGCGGTATCGCTCGTCATAATCCAAGCCGAAACCGACCACGAATTCATCGGGAATCTCACGTCCCTTATATTTCACAGGAACATCCACCTTACGGCGCGCCGGCTTTTCCAACAGCGCAAAAATCTCCACGGAAGCGGCACCACGGCTTTTGAGCTCATCGACGAGCCACGCCAACGTGACGCCCGAATCGATGATGTCTTCCACAATAAGCACGTGACGACCGCGAACATCGGTCGACAGATCCTGCCGCACGGTGATCTTGCCGCTCGATTGAGTGCCGGAACCGTAGCTCGACAAGCTCATGAAATCCATCTCCGCGTGGATGCTCATGGCCTGCGAGAACGCCGCAAGCGTGTTCACCGCACCCTTGAGCACGCAAACCAGCAGCGGGTTCTTGCCACGGTAGTCTTCACTGGCCTGGGCTGCAGCATGGTTGATGATGTCGGCAATCTCTTCTTTACTGATCAGCTCGTGATCAATATCTTCTTGTACGTCAGCGATTCGCATGCCCACCATCTTGGCACACGCGAATGACGTGTTTCTGGCGATATGCTGAATATCCGCTGGGAAGATTCACACCTTTCTGGCCGTGCCAGTCGCAGATCAGCCTGTCGATCCCTTCAACCTGCCGTGCCATGCACGAAATGCCTGCTTCTGCAAGCGAGCGCACAATCACCCGTCTTCTGATGGCAATGTCTTGCGATTGCAACACACGCACGTCGATGATTATCTCGCCGTTGTTCACGGTTACGCCTTGCTCGCACACGCGTTGCGCCACATCGTCAAGATATGCGCGATCGTCTTCGGCAAGCCTCGCTCCAAGCGCAAGTTTCGACACGACGTCGCTTCCCGCGAATGATGCAAGATATGGCATGAGATCGTGCCGGATTCGGGATCGCAGCGGATAGTTCGCGGGAAGAGGCTCATTTCCACCCGAATCTCCCACATCCGGCCCATTTGTGGGATCGTCCCACCAGGCAAGCCGCAGATCCTCGCAGATGCCGGTGGTTTCTTCGCGGGTCACATTCAGCCATGGGCGTAGAAAACGCACCCCGTCTCGTATGAAGGAACCGTTCATACCGCAAACCGCATCGAGGCCCGCGGAACGCAACAAACCGATGATCACGGTTTCCGCCTGATCGTTTTTCGTATGAGCCAGAAGCACGGCCGAAGCGTCGGAGCATGCGTCGACAATCGCATGATAGCGTGCTTCACGCGCCGCTGCCTCAACACCGATGCCGCGGGAGTCGGGTACGTCAATCGCACGAACACGAACTGGGTCAAGACCCAACGCAACGCAACGATCGGCGGTTGCCCGCGCAACACCGGCAGAGCCTTGCTGCAACTGGTGGTCGATGATAATCGCCCCGCATCGCAATCCCAATGAAGCGCACGTTTTCGCAGCAACCGCAGCCAACGCCATCGAATCGCGCCCACCGGAACAGGACACCATAATCAGCGGAGCGTCCACATCGGGCGCGTGCTCGCCATGACGGGCGAAACGGGCATCCTGCAATCCCAAACCGGCCGATTCCAACGCGGCGCGCAGTTCGCCGATTCCCTTGCGCAAACGTGACGAATACACCATGGCGTCACAACTTCGGTAGTGCTGCCACAAATGTGTCGATAGCTGATTTCGCGGCTTCGGAATCATCAGGATCGTTGACGATCACGGCAAAACTCAACGCACCGCCATTATGGCGCGACACATTGCCGGTCATGGAAGTCACATCTCCCAAACTGCCGGTTTTGGCACGGATAAGACCAGCTTCGTCAGCATCGTTCAAACGATTCGCAGCAGTGCCCACAAATCCTACAATCGACAGCCCCTCAGCGGCGGCGGCACCGGACCCGCTCGTCAGATTACGCTGCTGCACGTCAAGCAGGGTATGCGCGGTGAGTTTGGAATCCTCAGCCAGTCCCGAGCAGTTAACCATGGTGAGGCCTTCGGTGGAAATCCCCCGCTGAGCCAGTACCTGTTCAACCGACTGCACCGCTCCGGCCGGTGAATTGCCGGCGTTAAGGTGCAAAGCCAGCAGTCTGCCGAATTCCTCGGCCAGCGAATTGTCGGAATGCCGAAGCATGAACGCCATGATCTCGTTCAGCGATGCGGAGCTCACCGTCGCAATGGGGCTAGTCCCGTCGGGAACGGCTCCCTGTTCCACGGAACTGTTCACCGCAATGCCCCGCTCAGTCAGGCGTTGCGCGAACACCAGCGCGGCCTCGCGAGCCGGCTGCGTGCTCAAAACGGGATATGTGCTGAACGTATCGGGATCCGTAGGATTAGCACCGTTCCAGTTTCGCCCGCCATCCACGGCCATGGATGCGGTCGGCGCGTAGTACACGTGGTCCGGATCGAGTTCGGCGATGCCGTTGGGCCAACGGTCGTTGCCGAACAGGGAATCATCGTAGACGAGCGTCACGGAAGTGATGCCCCGCTGCCGCAACGCTTGGGCCGTGTTTGCCGCAAGCGTTCCCAGCCCGGCACGCCCATTGATGTGCGCCGAATCAGATTCGCCGACGCCGAGCAGCATGTCGCCGTTGCCTTTGAGCACCAATCGCGAAATGCCATCTTCGCGCTGCTCCAAATAGGTCTGCGTCTCCAACGTCGACCCCATGTCGAGCGTGGCCGCAGCCGCATACGCCGTCAGCGTTTTCATGGTGGACGCCGGCGTATACGGCGTGTCGAGATTCTGCTCGGCCACCACATTGCCAGCCGCGTCGGCGATGGCGATGGCGTATTCACCGCCAAAATCGGAGGCAGCCGTCTCAAACTGGCTGATCAGAGCCTTTGCCGCAACGGCATCCACGGTTTTCGAAGCGTCAAGCCCTCCGACCATCGTCGCGGCCGCAATGGCATTGCCCGGCGTTTTGGCCGTGGCATGCTCGACTTCCTGCAATGTGAGAACACCCGGCAACTTGTCGAAAATGTCGGCCACGACATAGCCGACGCACAACACTGTGGTGAGCGACACGGAAAGCGCCACCGTGATGTATCGACGGCGTTTCACATGCCGGTATTCAGCCGAATCATCCATGGAACAACAACACTCCAGTCATAAGAGGAAATCGAAATGAAAACGAAAAGGCAGGAACGCGCAAGCCAGCGAACGAACGTCATCCCTTATGCTCGATCGGCTTCCATTCGGACTTGGCGAACATCGCCTGGAACGAGATCGGCACATAACTGAACATGTAGATCGGGAAGCTCAGCACATACGCGAACAGCTCCTTGTTGGTGGCGCCAATCTGATCGCGTTCCACAATAATCGTCAACGCGGCCAACGCCATCATGCCGATCACCGACGTCACAATGCCGGACGTCCAACCGGTCAACGAGCTCAACTGGCTCTGCCATGTCACGAATCCGCAGGTCGCGAACAACAGTCCCAGCAGAACGCGCGCAATACCGATCACCGTGAACGGACACAACAGCAGCGTGAAATCAACGGCGGAAAAATCGCGTTCCCTGATGGCGCGTTTGACCAAAGCCGGCCCGTAATAACGGAACACTTGCAGGAAGCCCTTGCTCCAACGCAAACGCTGACGCCAGCTCTGCGCGAAGGTGACAGGCTGCTCGTCATACAGAATCGCGGTACCGCAGAAGCCGATGCGGTCGCCGTGCAGCAAGGAATCCATGGTGAATTCCAAATCCTCGGTCAAAAGGTGGAATTTCCAACCATTATTGCGACGCATGATCTCCTGCGAGAACATGAAGCCAGTACCCCCTACATGACAGCTGTTGCCGAGCCACATGCGCGAGGCCGACAGGAATCGAGATTCACGGATGAACCACAATGCAGAACCGGAAGAGACCCAATTGTCAGACAAATTCACGGAATTGCGGTAGCTGGTGAGAATCTTGAATCCCGACTGGAACGCCTTGTTCATCTCTTCGACGTAATGCTTGTCGAGCTTGTTGTCGGCGTCGAACACGAAGAACGCATCGTACGGGTCGGATGCACCGGAATCGTTCATCTGATCGAGCAGATACGTCAGCGCGTAGCCTTTGCCCACAAGCTCCTTGTTGAAGCGTTCGATCACATGGCAGCCCATATTGCGCGCCACTTCGGCGGTATTGTCGGTGCAATTGTCGGCGACAAGCCAAATGTCGACCAGTTCGGTCGGGTAGGTCTGCGTTTGGATGCAGGTAATGAGGTTGCCGATGACGTTCGCCTCGTTTCGTGCGGAAATCAGCACCGCGTAACGCTTGTCCATCGGCGCGTCGGGAAATTTGATCGGCTTGGTGAACAGGGAGATGAGAATGCACACCGCCTGATAGACCACCCCTGCGCCACCGACGATGACCAGCAGAATGTCAAGTACGCTCAGCAGTACCATTAACGCCACCTACTTCTTGGATTGTCATCCGCGTTTTTCGTACTTCCTTCAGCTTCCCGCGACTCGCCGTTCTTCCGTTCATTGCCGGATTCCGGATTTTCGTTGGATTCCTGAGATGTGTTTTCACTCTCAAGACCCTGCAATGGCTTGCGTTCCGTTTTGTCCAACACGTGCTTCGGAATGGCGACGGTTTCGTCCGATTCCAGCGATTCCTCGGAACGGGTGATATTGTACGCCTGCTCCTGCAACTGCCGCACTTCGTCGGGAATAGGCACATGCGCACTGGATCCCTGCACCGCGCGAGGCATATTGTGCAGATGCTCGCTGAGTACTTCGGCACCTTCCACCAGCTTCGACTTCTTTTCAGGCACCGGATCGTCCATCAGCGGGGAATCGACCAGCTCGTACCGCTTTGTATAGGTGCGGAAGATCGTCTGCACGGACGCGACCACCGGCAATGCGAGGAACGCGCCCAACGCGCCGAACAGCGAGGTGAACGCCAGCACCGCGAGGAACGCCACGGCATCGTTCACATCCATGGTGCGCTGGGAGATCTTCGGCGCGAAAATCAGATTCTCGATCTGCTGATACACGCAGATAAACACCAGCACCGCCACGGCCTGCCACAATCCGCAGCTACCCCATGCGAACAGCACTGGCAACGCGCCGCCGATATACGTACCCAACATAGGAATGAACTGCGAAACCACACCGCAGAACAGCGCCAACGGTAGCCAATAGGGCACGTGCAGCAGCATCAGACAGATTCCTGTGAAGAACGCGTTCAGCAACGCGAGAATGGCGCGGGAGAACAGGAACGACGAGATCTGGCTCTGGCTCACCGTCCATACGAACAGGAATCGCCGCTGAGCCGCCGGAGCCATCCACTGGCATGCGGCACGACGCAGTTTCGGACCAGCCGCTGAAATGTAATACGTGGTCATGATTATCGTCATGAGGTTAATCAGGAACGAAAACAATCCCGACACCGTATTCAGCGCGGTACCCGCGAAATCAGTGACCCACGATGTTTGAATGTTCTTCAGAATCTCATTGCCGAGATTATTGATCTCAGGAAGCTGGAAATTCGCGTATTGACTGGCGAACTGGCACATCTGCTCATACAGGTCGGGCAGACCGTTCACCAAGGCGATCATCTGCTGCACGAACAGGTTGCCGAACAGTGTGAACAGCACGCCGAGCATCACGGCCAGCATCAGCAGCGAGAACAGCGACGCGAACGAACGTTTCCAGCCATGCTTGACCAGCGGCACCACCACCGGCTCCACCGCGAGCGCGATGAACAGCGAGACGATGATGTCGATCACCAGATATTCGATTTTGCCCCAGCTGCGCCAGCAGAAAGTAAACCCCACAATGGCTATGGCGATGTATAGCAGCGCACGCCCCAGCCATTCCGGTGGTTTTCGGGGATCTCCTTTGGCTGGAAACAGCGTGCCGAGGTCCCATCGCTGTTCGCTGGTGTTCGCACCGTTTTCGCTCTGCGTATTGTTCATTCGCTGTTCGCTGTCGCTCATGGCTCCCTATTGTAGCGATAGGCGTCGTGTACAGGCTGAGCTATTGTGGTAGTTATGCTGAACGTTTCAATTGTCATCCCCGCTTGGAATGAAGAGGAGCGTATCAACGATTGCCTGTTGAATGCCACTAGGCAGACCGTGATGCCCCATGAAGTGATCGTTGTCGACAATCGTTCCACCGATTCGACGGTGGCCATGGTGGAGCAGTTCATCAAAGACCACCCGGAAGCACCCGTCCGTCTGCTGCATCAGGATGAGGAGCAGGGGCTGATTCCGACGCGCGATTATGGTTTGAACCACGCCACCGGCGACATTCTGGGCCGTTTCGACGCCGATTGCATGATTCGCCCGGATTGGGTCGAAGTGGTGTCCGGCATTTTCACTGAGGACCCGGAGGCCATGGGTGCCACTGGTCCGGTGATGTATTACGATCTGCCGAGCCGCCATTTTGGTTTGCGTGGGGATAATTCCACACGCAAGCGTATTTACAAGGCCGATGGCGGCCAGCCGTTGCTGTTTGGCTCGAATATGGCGGTCCGCGCTTCAGCTTGGCGCGAAATTTGCGACGAGGTGTGCCGCGACAAGGCCGATGTGATGCATGAGGATATCGATATTTCGCTGCATCTGCTGGGCAAGGATCTGAAAACCGTGTACTGCCCGCGTATGATCGCCGGCATCAGCGCCCGCCGTATGGACACGTCGCTCACGTCGTTCAACAATTACATGCGTCGTTTCAAGAACACGTTCGACGCGCATCCACAGCATTCGCGCAAACATAAGCCGGAGATTCTGCTCACCGCGCTATATCCGGTGATGCATCTGCTGTATCCGGTATGGCAGAAGGTGCTTGACACCGCCGATATCAATCCTGCGGAGACGGCGTGGATCAACGAGCAGATGGAATTGGCCGAGCAGGAAGGCCGCGAATGGTACGATGACACTCCCACCGATGAGGAGTGGAGCGAAAAGCACGAGTAATTCCAATACTTGCGATTGATAATCACGGATTATTGTTTACATTATTTCGATTAATCCGTAATTTATGTGCAGATATAAAAATCGTGGTGCGAATGCTTTGTGAAGTTTCGCACCACGATTTTTAATGCTTTCAGCGATGTTCTCTCACAATCGGGTTTCACTGCAGATTCGCTGCATGCGATTGCCGATTCGTGAGAGTTTTCGCATTACATCAGGCTCTTGTAGATGGCGAGGATGTCTTCTTCGGTGGCCTGACGCGGGTTGCCCGGGGTGCACACGTCGTTGAAGGCGTCGTGGGCCAGTGCTTCCAGATCGGCTTCGGTTGCGCCGACTTCGGAGATGGTGGTCGGGTTCTTCAGGTCGACGGTGAGCTTGTGCACGGCCTGGACGGCTTCTTCGCGAACCGTCTCGAGATCGCCGGTGTAGGCATCTTCGACACCGAAGGCGTCGGCGATGTCGCGATACTTCTCGCCGGTGAAGTCCTTGTTGTATTCCATGACCGGTGCCAGCAGAATGCCGTTGGCAACGCCGTGGGCAACGCCGAGGCGGCCGCCCAGCGGGTGGGCCATGCCATGCACCAGACCGAGGCCGACGTTGGAGTAGGCCATGCCGGTGATGTAGGAGGCGTAGGCCATCTGCTCGCCTGCAGGAACGTCGCCGTCAGCGCTCTTGGCAAGGTTCTTGGCAATCATGCGGATGGTCTGCATGCTCAGGCAGTCGGACAGGCTCCAGGCGCCCGGAGTGATGTAGCCTTCAATGGCGTGGGTCAGGGCGTCAAGACCGGTGGCGACCTTGAGGCCGCGCGGCATGGAGTCGGTCAGATCAGGATCGACGAAGGCGACGATCGGAATGTCGTGCGGGTCGACGGCCACGAACTTACGCTTGTTGGCGGTATCGGTGACCACATAGTTGATGGTGGTTTCCGAAGCGGTGCCTGCGGTGGTCGGCACGCCGAAGATCGGCACGGACGGGTTCTTGGTGTCGGCAACGCCTTCCAGGGAGAGCACATCGGCAAACTCCGGGTTGGCGGTGATGATGCCGATGCCCTTGCAGGTGTCTTGCGGGGAGCCGCCGCCCAGACCGATCAGGAAATCAGCACCGGATGCGGCGAACTTGGCAACGCCATCCTGAATGCATTCGACCGGCGGGTTCGGCTTGACGTTGTCGAAGACCTCGTACGGCATGCCTGCCTCATCAAGCACATCGGTGACCTTCTTGACGGTGCCGGTTTCCAGCAGTACCGGATCGGTGACGATGAACGCCTTGGTGAAGCCATGGGACTTGGCAACGCCCGGGATCTCCTTGATGGCGCCGCGACCGAAGTATGCAGTCTGGTTGAAAATCATGCGATAGACCATAGATGTCTCCTTTAAGCGACTGTGCTTGTTCGCCGTGTCATAGCAACCGTTGCCATGACCAACGATTCTCATCATAGACCCCATTTTGCGATTCGGCTGGAAATCGACACAACCTTTTCTGTGAGCGTTCTCACAAAATATGCGAACGCATCACACAAAAACGCATAAAACCAGACAATACGGCCTTATGACTCGAATAATTCCAGCTCGACCTGCGGCAGATCATCCTTGGAGAACACCCACATGGTCTCGTCTTTGGAACGACGATCGGCGAAAATCGTAAGCAGGAACTTCTCTCCGTCGTTTCGCGTGTACCCGTACTGCAACACGCCGACCGACTCGACGCGGGCATGAATGAAGTCGTAATCCATAAGCAGGGAGAAACTGTCTTTGCAGAACGGCGCCACCAATCGTTCGCAATAGTCATGCAGCGCGCTTTTGAACGAACCGTCATGCGCGTCAAGCATCTTCTGGAAATAGTCGGGCACCATGATCGCACGCTGTGAGTCAGTACGCAGATTCACCATGCATGCGATTGAATAGCGTCCGTTCAAATGCCGCAGCAACGATTCCATATCCTGATTACGCACCAGAATGTCCTCAAGTTTTTTGTTGAGCCCGCGCAGCTGGCGTTTGCTGCCGCCTCGCACGTAGTATTCCTTCTTTTCGCGGCGCATCTCGTTTTCGGCCTGTTCGATGATTTTCGGCAGATCGGAAGTCGACTCGCTCGACGCTACGCCCACTGATATCTCGCAGCCTTGCGTATGCAAGCGCTCACGCATGTAGTTCAGCTGCTTGCGTGTCTGCGCTTCCGTATGCGCGGAACTGATTATCACGAATTCGTCGCCGCCGATGCGATACAACCGGTCATCGCCGAAGAACGCGCGCGCCGCGTCCGCGAACTCACACAACATGCGGTTGCCCTGCTTATGCCCGAGATGGTTGTTCACCTCGTGCAGGCCGATCATATCCGCATACACGCACACCACCGCCCCGATGTCGGCGCTCCGCAGCTGCTCCACATCGCTGTCGTATGCATTGCGGTTGAGCAATCCCGTCAAGGAGTCCTGCCGATAGATTTCCTTCATGTTCTTGGCGATTAGGTCGAGCGACAGGTCGAATCCGATCAGCACCACGGCCCACGGATTGGCCTCACTGCAATCAGGGGGTACCAGCATACCGAATGCGATCACGCTGGTTTTCGCCTCGACCTCGCTTCTAAAATACGTGAATTCCGATTTTTTCTTACTGAATAGTTGGTCGCGCAAATCAGACAATCGCGTGTGTTTCAGGAATTCTCCGGCATCATCTGGATGAATGATCCGTTTTGAAACCAATGCATGGCAGTAATCATGAAAATCATCCGCATACACGTCCGGAAGTTTCGGATCGCGTTTGATGGTGCGATATTCTCCCGTGATGAGATTCAGTCGGGACAGTTCCGCAACGCCCTTGTTAAGGATTTCAAAAATATGCGCCGACAATGACGACGATTCGAGCATGCTGCGGCCGTTCGTCGACATGCGGTAGTCGCGATGCATCAGATCTTTGGAGATATTCCAGAAATGCTGGTCATCCGGGCGGTGTTCCAGCAAATCCTCCATCTTTCCCACAGTGAGCGGACGGTAGAAATAATATCCTTGGATGTACATGCATCCCAGCTCACGCAGCTTGCTCACCTGTTCGGCGGTCTGCGCACCCTCCGCAATGATCGACAGTCTCAGCTGGTAGGCCATGTCGATCACGGATTCGATGATTTTCAAACCTTTCGCCGCATTGTCAGCATTCAGGTCAACGAATTTCATGTCGAGTTTGATGGCATCGACGTTGATGTCCTTCAACATGTTGAGTGACGAATACGCCGACCCAAAATCGTCCATCAGCACGGCAATGCCTCGCGCATGCAGGTCCCGAATGGTCTCTTCGACCACATCCATGTTATGTGCGATCGCACTTTCTGTGATCTCCACCTGCAGCAGGCGAGCATCGATGCTGAACCGATCGAGCAGGTCGCCAAGCACTCGCGCCACATCGATCGACTCGATATCCGTCATCGACACGTTGACGGACACCGGCACCAGATTGCGCCCCTCCCCATCCCAACGCGACAGCATTTCACACACGGAACGCCAGATGAACAAATCGAACCGCGTGACCATTGACTCACGTTCAAGCAGAGGAATGAATTCGCCGGGAGACACCAAGCCATATTCCGGATGATTCCAACGCACCAACGCCTCCGCACCCACGATTGCGCCGGTTTCAGCATTGCATTTGGGTTGCAGGTAGAAGCAGAATTCGTTGTTGTCAAACGCCTGGTTGATGTCGTCAAGAGAGAATCTGGGTACGATTTCGTCGTTGCTGGGCGCCCTGCCCGTGGATTCCAGCCGCGCGCCTGCGGCAACATCGAATTGATTACCCATGATACTCACCGTTGTACTGTATCAGCGTCACGTCTTCGACACCCTCAATGGCGCGAACGCGTTCCGCGAACGTCATGTCCTTATCATCACAGAATACTTCAACCGCCATTTCCGTGCGTTCGCCACGCATGGTTTTGGACTTTACGAAGAATTTGGTGCGTCCGAACGCGCGCGTGATCTCATCTCCCACTACATCGCCCACATAGTGGATCACCGCAATGTACACGCGCCCCTTGTCTTGACGCGAGTAGAACAGCGCCAGCATGCCGATCATCACCAATCCGGCAACAATCACCAGCACATACATGCCGGCGCCCGCCGCAATACCAGACGTGATCGCCCAGAACAAATACAACAGATCCATCGGATCCTTGACCGCGGTACGGTAGCGCACAATCGATAATGCACCGACCATACCAAGCGAAATCACAATATTCGTACTGATGGCCAGCGTGACCATGCAGGTGAGCACGCACATGCCCACCAACGTAACGGCAAAACTGCGCGAATACACCACACCCGTGTAGAAACGGCGGTACACGCAGTAAATGACGATGCCGACGATCAACGCCACCAGCAACGCCAGCGCCATTGTGGGCACATTGTATTGGCCGAAGGATTTCAGCACCGACTTTTTGATCATGTCATTGACACTCATATGGTTTCTTTCTCTCCTGCTTCCTTGATTCGTAACGTTTGTTTTTGCTGGAATGCCAGTCAACATGCCAGCCGATTACAGGCTTGGCTTTACAGGCTTGGCACGCTCCAACCTTCCTGCCAGTAGCCGAATCCCCGCAAATACGAGGCTTTGTCGTAGCAGAGCACGTATTTCGAAGCCGATGTCAACTCCTGCGCCTTGCCGGGCAGCAGATCGCGCACCACTTGCGGCAGGAACTCGGTGAATTTGACCTCCATCACCAGCTTGCCCGGCTCAAGCACAGGCAGTACCGGCAGTGTGGAGTCGAAAATATCGAATCCGCCGACCGCCGCACGCACGTTCATATCGAAGGTGATGCGTACGGTTCCGGCGTCAAGAATCCACGGTTCGCGCTCATAATCGACGATCACGCGAGGGCGCATCACATTGCACATGCATTCCACATAAAACTCGCGGCACAACTGATACTCGCTGTCACGCAGAAATTCGTAATCGCCGGCAAGAATACGGTCGAACTGCTCGTGCGTGAGCGGTGCATCCTCCTTGTAGATCCAACTGTCGCTTTTGCGTTTGCGTTCCAGTTTGATCACACGATCGCTGTAATCGTAGATGCGAATACGGTATTTCCTACGCAGCAGCACACCGTCGACTTTTTCCTGATATGCGGTGTTCCAATAATCGTCGAAATACAGGCTGCGAATCATATAGCCGCCGTTTTTCGCATGCTTGTCGAGGCCAAGCAGCGGCGCCATACGCACGTTCAAGTCGGCTTTTTGCGCGTATGAGATCAGATATTTGAGCTCATGACGGAACCGTTCCTTGGCTGTGCGCGGTGGAACGGATAATTCCTCGCCGACGCGATGTTTGATACGTTGCAGCAGCGACGTTCCGCGATTGCCACCATCACTGCACATTGGCATCCTCCACAATGCTGCCGTCGGCTTTCACATAGAAACACTTGGTGCCGTAGACCTTGTTGCCGTCGGTGACGTAGTAGTCAAACGCGTCCTGCGTCTCGCCTGATGCATTGCGCACGCTCACCTTGATGAAGTACTGGCCTTCACCAGGCATATCCATCACGGCTTCCGGCAATACGAGGTCGCTCTGTGTGAACACCACGTCTTTGCCTTCGTAATCCTTGGCCACGGTAACGGTATAGCGCAGATCCTCATCGTTGAAATCATAGGAGACATCCCAGCTGAGTTTGAGCTTGCCGTTGGTAGGAGTCGGCTTGCCGATATAGAACGGCATGGGCTTATTGAACCCGGTTCGGTACGTCTGGTAGTTCTGTTCGATTTCGCTATGCAATTGGTTTGCCACCGTGTCGTATTGGCTTGACGTCAGAGGCTCATGCATGGAGTCGGGCATCTTCTGCACGTATGGCTCAACGATGGAACGATACCGCCGCACCATGGAATTGATGCGATCGGCGCTCATATACTTGTATTCGTCTTTCACGGCCTTGCCGAGCGCGGTTCGGAACGACTTGGTTTGCAGACAACGTCGGAACAGTATGTTGCCCCAATAGTTGCTGACACCGTTCTCCCAGCTTTGGCCCTCGGAACGTTGCCTGATCTCGTATTCCTTGCGCATGAGCATACCATCGTTATCCCAGTCGAGCAGGTAAAACGTATCCGAATTCGTGGGACTATACAGGTACATATTGCGGCTTTGCGTATCGATATTGCCGGTCAGCAATTGGAATGCCATCCAATATGCGAGATTTTCGGTATCGAAATATTTGCCGAGGATTTCGCCCATCGGCACTGAATAATCATTGAGATCGTTCAGCATGGCGATCAGTTTGGTATGGTCGTTGTCGCCTTTGATTTCCAGTTTTTCTTCGAATTTCGCTTGATCGTAGTCAGGATCATCGGCGAGTTTAATCACGTCTTCGTCTCGATAGAATTCGAAATAATTGACTTTGTACAGCTGTCCGTTTTTATCGAGTCCGTGCACCTGCAATGCGGTTTTGTTGAGCTGTTCGACTTGCGTGTACAGACCGTAATCGTCGAAGGAATCCGATCCGCTGGTCTCGTCTTTCACGTACAGGTGCACGAATTGCGTGCGCAGTCCCATCATCTGGTCGATGCCTTTGATGAGATCGTACGCCATTTTGTTACGGAAACGCAGACCTTCGCCCATATGCTTGTTCAATGCGATGGTACGCTGCCCACGCCACTTGCCTTTGCCGCTTTTCAACTCGATCTTGTAGTTCTTCTGCTCGTTTTTACTCGATGACTGGCCACGTACCTGCACGGTGGCGTTCGGCGCGCTTTCACCAAAACCAAGCTCCCCGGAAACCGGTCCTTGTTCGTCGCCGACCTGCAGCAAACCATTGACCTTGTAGCGGTCAACGCCCATGGCCGCATAGTCATCAACGGAATACTGGTTGATTTCGCTCCAGCTATGGTCGGTGCCTTCCGACGAATTACCGCGCGATACCGTCAAATACATGGTTTCGACACCGCTGTCGTCATACACCTTGTATAACGATTCGTTGTCGCGCAAGTGTGCGCCGTCGATGCTTTGTTCAGCGCTTTTCTTGACTTGCTCATGCGTCTGTGACGAATCCGATGATTGCGATTGTTCATTATCGTTGGGTGATGAAGTCGCACATCCGGCGCAGGAAAGCACCGTCAGCATTGCCGTCAATGCCGCTATTTGCTTGACAAGCGTGGTAATGGCTTTTGTGTTGCGTCGGTTCCACCATGTCATGATTTACGATTCCTCCCGATTATGACATCCGTTTCTGCAATATTCGCCTTGTCAGAAGACCGTGCATGCCCTGAGCGATGCAATGATTGGTCGACCCGCTGTTCGCCATGTTCAAGCAGTATGCCCAGTTCGGTGAAACGTCCACGTTTCGTTTGCGCCACAATCGGCTGCTGCCCCAGCACTCGGTATGGCAGATTGTCGGTGTATGAGGCGAGCCGGAATGTCGCATATATGGCGAACAGCGATGCCCCCATCAGAAAACCGAAACCGAACAGCGACGTAGTGAAGAACTGTCCGATTACTGTGAACACAACCGTCGAACCCGCAAACAATGCCGACGCCGTCAATGCACCGGAATAATCGGTAAAATACAGCAGAATCAGCATCACGGTGTTGCCGACCGCATAAAGGGCATACCCCACGCAGAGCACACGGAAATATCCGTGCATCACATCGCTGAATCCTAAAGGAAGCGCGTTCAGCACTGTTTTTTCCAATGAAATCACGGCAGCGGTCACCAACAATTGCTTCAACGCCGTGTAATGCAATTCTCGATTGAGCACAGCCAACATTTCGTTTTCGGCAACGGTAATGTCTTTGACCGTGCCTCCATCATTCAACAGACTGTAATACGACCGATATGTTGGGTAGAAATTGACCTCCACCGACACCACAAAATTCACCGTGGTGATCAGAATCGTCAAAAACGCCAGCATGGCGGGCACATCGTAATATGGCGCGCCATAAAACAGGCCCTTCACCTTGATGCCGAGCGGACCGCACCATGTGATCACCAAATGAGCGAACAGGCCGATGGTGGTCAGCAATCCGGTCAACGCCAACGGCAGAAACTGATCGACCCACTGCAAAAACAGCCACGGATGCTTACGACTTTGCGGAAAATAACGATGCAACAAGAGCACATCCCACACCAGCATCACACCATAGCCAAGCACCACCGCAAACAACAGCGACTCCACAGGAGGGCAGGCCAACGCAAGCAACACGCATGACGTAACGAACGCCACCAACACCGCAGCCACGAAAGAATACAGAATGCTTTTGTAATCCTTGATGGCCGTCAAATAGCTCATCGCATTCCAGTTGACGATCATTTCAAGAAACAGCCACAAACACAACGCGCCCTGCATCAACGTGGCACCGGAAAACAGCAGGAAAACCGTGTACAACACCGCGTCCACCACCAGCATGATGCCAGTAGACCCCCAGAACGACGGCAGAATCATCTTCTCATCGTGATCAAACAACATATCCGCCAGAAAACGGGTGACCGGCATCGACAGAAAACTCGTCAACACCAACGAGGCAAGCAGCGTGTAGGTGATCATGCATACGAGCAGATCGCGGTCGGGGCGGCCCACCTGCCACCAGCTGCTCACGATCAGCACGCCGAACTGCAGAAGCACGCCCAACAGCATCGGACCAGCGCAAATCACGCCGGCATAGCCGTAGGCTCGCAGCATCGCCATCAAGCCTCTACGGTGGAACAGTTTCTTCAGTTCAAATCCAATACCGGCCATATCAGCGCTCCAATCCGAACTGATTCAATCCGAACTGATCCGCGGTATCGCTATACAGCTTGCGATAATCGTCAAGCATGCGCTCATGCCGGTAATAGGCGTTCACACGGTTACGGCCAATCTGCCCCATGGTCTCACGCAGCGTGCGACTGGAACACATGCGTTCCATGGCTCGGCTCAGGCCCTCGCGGTACATCGGGGGCACGTAGAAGCCTGCCGTGCCGAAATCGTCGCCTTCCTCGCCTTCCAAAAGCTCACGGCAGCAGCCGACGTCAGTGGTCACGCAGGGGCGTGCGGCTGCGAACGATTCCAGCACCGACAGCGGCTGGCCTTCGGAAATGCTGGTCAACACGGTGAAATCAAGCTTGCGCATGTATTCGACCACGTTCACACGGCCGGTAAACTCAAGATTGCGCACACCCAACTGTTCCACAAGCTCATAGCATTCGTCGGCATACTCCTGATCGTCAACACCGCCGAGAATATGCAAGCGCACATTGTCAACGCGAGAGGAAAGCTCATGGAACGCGTGAATCAGGGTTTTCACATCTTTGATGGGCGCCATGCGCACCACCGCGCCGATATCAACCCAACCGTCGTCGGGTTTGGAAGGAATATCGCAGAAACGTTCGTATTGAATGCCATTGGGAATCACCTGGCAGGCATCGGCGGGCGCACCCATGCCAATTTGGATAAGACGGGCACGACCGAACAAGCTGGTGATGCGCCACGCACGATGGTAGATCTGTTCCGAAAGCATGTAGAAGAAACGGATCCAACGCGGCCGGAACGCCGGCAGCACCCATTCGGCGGAAATAATCTCCTCTTCACGTTCGCGCGTGTAAATGCCATGTTCCGTAAGCAATACCGGCGCATGGTTGATACCCCCCCCCCAAACAAGCCAACAATCCGCCATATCCAGTGGAAATCGCATGGTAGATCTGCGCTTCCGGCACTTCGCAGCCCATCAAGTACAACACCGGCAGCAACATGGAGCGCACGGTATGGAAAGCGTCGGCGTAGGCCACATACGGATATTCTTCCATGCAGATTTGCGTAAACAAGTCGATGAATTCACGGCTTTGCAGGAACGACAGCGGATGCACGCCTCTGGTGTGGAACAGGTTGAACAGCACATCCCAGTCCGGGCTGCCAAGATTCACCAGTTCGCGCAATGACCGCAATTCCTCTTCGGTGAACGACACTTGCGCTCGTTCACCGCTCAGACGCAAGGCGTCGTCGAGGAACACCTCATGCACTTCCACCACATTGTCGGGCAGGTCATATACGAATTTGCCGCGGTCTTCGGCTTTGGCGCCGATCACCCACAATACGAACTCGTGCTCTTTCATCGCTTCGATATAACTGTGCATCCACGTGGACACTCCACCATGCACGTACGGGTAGCATCCTTCCAAAACCAGGCAGATTCTCATGCCTCTCCCCCAGTCTTGCGTTCGATATGAACCGTGGCGTTCGTGGCTTTGAGCAGATACAAGTTGCCGGTCAGCTTGGTGAGGCTTCCGCCACGAACCCTGCCAGGCGTGCCATTGTTGGCACGGAACATGAGCCACCCTTGATCGGTGAGGTTGCCAAGTTTCAGATCCCAACTATCGTCGGACGTTTCCATCGAAACGGTCAATCCCGAAAAACGTTGGATGGCTGCGGCACATTCCGTGCCTGTCCGCATACGAATGGACGGTGCCGACGATTCCTGCCAGTCAAGATAGTTTTCCAATCCCTGGTAGTACTTCTTCCATCCTTCTTTCGCTCCACGATCTTCATCAAGCAAATCGTCGGGATGCATGAAGTGCGTGCTCACATAGTGCATGTTCAGTTCGGAAACCGCGGCAAGACGCATGTACATGTCGCCCACCATGCCGCCGGACACGATACGTGGAGCCTCCACCACGCCATCGGTCGCAACACCGAACTCCTGCACGTACGTCAAGGAACTGTCGGAAGGCATATACGTACTGGCGATGGCGCGAATCTGCGACACATCCTCGCCTATGATCTTCCGTCCTTCTTGGGAGAGGATATTCGACGGCGGCACGTATACCGACGATGTTGCGGCAGGCAATACGTCTTTCTGGAATGCGATCAGTTCGTTCAACGAATCGACGATGGCTTTGCGATTCGGCCACTGCACATACGCGTATTCCTTACCATAATCCGTATTCGGCAACACCAACGGCTGATGGTTGTACCCGTGATATCCGATTTCGCCGTTTTGCCGAAGCAGCAATCCTCCGTAATACTCGAATTGTGCGCCGTCCGTCTGCCGTACCGGATCATCCTTGGTGTCATCGCCGTAATTCTCAATCATCACACCGGTGAAACGAATACCGTACCGTTCCGCAAGACGCACCAAATCCGGCCACCATACTTGAGAATAGAATTCAGCAATACTTATGTTGTAGTCACGTTTGATGTATTTGCCATTGCCGGACGGTACCGGAGAGGGAAAATCATCCAAGTAGAACGCCGCGCTGTTGATCACCGGATAGGCCGTGGCAGAACCGAGCAGGCTGAATGCCGAAGCGTAAAATCCTCGAAACACCTTGCCGTAAATACCGATATTGCACACCACCGCCGAACCTGAATTCACGAACGTGCTCCAAATCAACGGTGTGCGCCCATTACTGCTGACGGCCTTGACCTGTGCGCGATCATTCAATGCGACACTCAGCGACGATTCAAACGGATCGCTGAACGTGTATGTCTGGCCGCCGCCCAACATGAAATCCTTGGAGGGTGTAATGCCCTTAGTCACCACATATTCGTATGCGGACGATTCAATGCCGATCTGCGGGCCGATCACATCCAAATAGCCGGTTTTTTCGGGAGTCATGGCAAACATGACTCCTCCGCCTTTTTTGGCCCATTGCATGATTTGCAGCACATGCTCGCCCAGACGGTCGAGATTAGGCATGGCCACCACTATGGTGCTGTAGTGAGTCAACGCTGGAAATTCAGCGTTTTCGTCAGCCACGTCAACCGTAGTGGTGGGGACTTTCATATCAAGCAGAATCTGGTCGAGCATGGCTTCGGCATCGCTGACGCCCTCCTGCGAACTGTCGACCACCAACAGATTCGTAGCTTTTTCGCCAGCGATGGCATTGGCTGCAGGAATGGCTTTGTTTCGATCCAAATACGTGATGTCGAACCGCGTGGCACCGTAATGCACGCCCAAGCTTTCCACCAGCGACACCAATGCGATGGCCATGAACACGGCCCACACTTTGACCAAACCTTGCCAGCGGAATCGTTTCCACTTGGCCAACACGTCTGACAGGAATCCTCTGATCATGCGCGTTCAGCCTCCTTGGTTCCGGTCCAGAACCGCAGCACACGTCTTCCTTGGCCACCGAGATAAATATGCTTGCTTTCGATCTGCTGAACAGTGTGGCGCAACGCATCGCCATCATTGCGTGCGGCATCGAGTCGTAGACGCATCAGCCATACATCGCCTTGATCCGGCCACTGTTCCATAGCGCCGTCAATGGTGTGCGCGGCATCATCAAAGAGTCCAAGATCGATTTGCATTTGCGCAAGACGGCACGCGACGTAATAATCGCCATGTTGGCGAAGTCGTTCCTGCAATACTTCGGCATATCGCTGCTTCTGCAACTGCAATGCGTATCCTTGCGCAATACCGGAATTGATATATCGTTCCAGCGCATCGCAATAGCGTTCCAACATCGTTTCGGAATTTCGATGCTGCAGATAATCGTTGCGGCAGCGCTGCAATGCAAGATCTTCCTTGGCACTGATCTGTGCCAAGGCGGTAGCCGCGTAATGCACGACTTCCACATCCTCATTCAGTCGGGCCTGCGACAGCACATCGATATAACGGCTGGGATTGTCGTTGAGAATGGACATCACCAGACTGCGACGCTGACTCGAATCGTTGACGATCAACGCCTCTTCCAGCGGCACGGTATTGACGAAATCGGTACGTTCCTCAACGAGAATGCTTCGACGTTCCTCATCGTCCACGCGCATCTGTTCGAGATCTGGAGCCGTATGCTCGCCCGCACGAATCAGCGTACGCACATGCAGCAAGAGCACGCATAACGGCCCCCACAATGGCACCAGCAGCATGAAAGGAAGCAGCCGCCCCTCCACGCGAAGCACGCCAACGCGAGACAATACGCACATCAGCACGCATACCAGCACATGTATGACGATAAGCAGCATCGTCACTACCGTTGTGTTCATACCGTGCCGCCTTCGTGCGATTCGGCGGCCACTTGTTCCGAAGCCTCATCCAGCAGCGCGTCTTCCTCTTGCCCGGAAACGCGTGTCACATGCAATCCAGCTTGGGCCAAACGCTTGTTGATGATAGGCAGCTCATGCTTGCCGGCCTGGTTCATCAACACATACACGTTGCCGTCTTGCAGTACACCCGCCTCGTCCGTCTGACGAATGGCCCCCATGAGACGGCTGCCATTGTCTTGCCAAGCATCATCCACACGCAGCAGCAGGTGATCGCCCATATGGTCGTGCTTGAGTTCGTTGGCGGCAAGCACTTTGGGTAGAAACGCCCGAGTGTTCAGGAATTCGGTGCCGGGCACCAGCATCGCATGCCGTGCAACATTCTCATAATCGAACGCACGCACCATAGCGGATTCCACCAAGCCGCACATGATGGTGAACAGATTCTGGAAGTACAGATTCATTTGGTCGGGCTGAGCTTTGGCAAGCACAATCACCACGGCCAGCTTGCCATCGGCATGCACGCCTGCCGCATACATCGGAAGGTCCGGTTCGAGATTGCGGTTTACCCACAATCCGCCATGATCCAAAGCAATGATAACGTTGGCATAATTCTCAAGCAACGCCGATTTGCTGAACAAAGATTCAGTCTGCGGGCTTGCGGCCATCAAACGCGCGAAACGACCACCATTATCGATTCGGTAAATACCGAAACTATCGCCGCCCAACGTATCTTGCATAATGCGAATGGCCGCACGATACAGCTTTTGAGGCTGCACTTCGTCCAATTCACGGGTCATCGCATACATTTTGCCGAAACTGTCGCGTCTGCCGATAATCTGCCCGCGCAGCATACGACGATCATCGAGCACATCGTGGTACAGGTCACGCAGGAACGCAAGTCGTTCACGCAGCAAACTGTTTTCGTCACGCATGAATCGCAGGTTTTCGCGATTGCGCAGCTGCACATACCCGCATACTGCGCCCGCAACGAAATACACCACAAACGCAAGCCAGTTCGACGTGTCGTAAAACAGCGGAGCGAATGAAGCGCCCTTCGATGCATACGACAACGCCATGCCGGCACATGCGAGCGCGGCCGCGAACACGCCTGCGTTCAGTCCGTACATCGTGCCGACGATCACCACGAAAAACAGGCGCAAATCCACGGTTCCCAGCTGGCTGTTGCCTTGTACCGCGGTGCGAAGCAATTCCTCCAGTATGAACGTGACGCAGATTTCGAATGCGATCCATGGTTTCGAATGGTTGCGTAGAAAATCCCAGACCGGGTGCTTCTTGGATTGTTCCTGAGCACGCGCTTCTTTCCAGCGCTGAAGCACAGGGGGAAGATCCTGTTTGAGCGAATATCGCGGCGACCAGCCATAGTGTAATCGCAGCACATGATCGTCTGCTGGGTAATGTTGGGGTCTGTCTTCGCCAAAAGTCACCGATAATCCGGGAAATGCCGCGCTGATCGCATCAGCCAAATCACCGTATGTGAAGTCGAACACGTTGGGCACATGGAAGATTTCGCTTTCGGCGGTCCAATCGTCGAACATGCGGTAGATCAGTTCGGCAAGATCGTCGGCGCAGAGAAAGCATGTCTGTTGCTGTTTGCGTTCGCAGAATGAGATCGACCCTGCCGATGCCTGTTCGAACAGTCTGCCGAAATATGCGGTTGCTCCATTGCGCTCGGGTGCATACAAGTATGGACAGCGAATGATTTTCGCTTCCAGACGGTAGGTGCGCGCGTAATACAGGCAGAGTTCTTCCGACGCTCGAGACATCAGACTTTTGCTGGTATCACGTACGTCGGCGTTTTCCGGATAGGTGAATTCGGATTCCGGTCCGCATACCATCAGCATTTGCGTGGATCTGTTACGTATGGCGTGCAGCAATCTGCGAAGATATCCGAGATCGCCGTCACGCTCACTTCGCGGGGTGAGGCCTTCGGAAAAGAATACGATGCGATCGAATTCGTATGTGGTAAGAGTTTCGGCAAGGGTGTTGGCGTCAGACATGTTGACGATTCTGAGACGGTCATTGCCGTCTACGGTGCCTTCTCGTTCCGCTATCACCACATGGTCTCGGGGAAAGGAATGCTGAATCCACTGCTTGGTAATGAAGTCGGTGTTGCCGACCAGAAGCACTTCCATGCCGCCACCCCAGCGAATACTCCCTTAACGGGGTTACGGCATAACTCTGCCCACAAACCCCCATTGTTACTGCCTTACGGTGTTCCAGTGTAGCCAAACAGCAGACAGACTCCCCCTCTAACGGAGGTTTTCTTAGTCATTTCTCAGTAACTCGCAAGTCAACATGACTTGCGTCGACCATTTTAGGGGGCTTACCCGCAATGCGAGCGCGTATTCAACCAACAGCCGGCATCAGTGGCTTGGCGCTAGACATACGGCCGCAATCGTCATACGTGTGGGCAAAAACAAAGAAACCTCGGAGATTTCCGAGGTTTCAAGCCATGGTGGCTCCGAGCGGCATCGATCCGCTGACCTAACGATTTTCAGTCGTTCGCTCTACCAACTGAGCTACAGAGCCATGAACAGGAATCTGTTCGAGCGACCCCGGCCGGACTTGAACCGGTGACCTCCGCCGTGACAGGGCGGCGCTCTAACCAACTGAGCTACGGGGCCATTGCCACCTTGTTACCAAGGTAAGTACCCCCTGAGAGAGTCGAACTCTCGTTGTCAGATTGAAAGTCTGGTGTCCTAACCGTTAGACGAAGGGGGCGCTTTCAGCGTTTCCGCGTGACAACTCGCTTAACTATACGCGAATCCTCAGAACATGCAAATCTCGGCGTGTCGCAGCGTCGCAAAATCGCCATCAACCCGTTGCCAAAGTGCTGAAAATCGTTGAAATCAAGCCATTTCAGCACTTCAACAACAGACCAACCGGCACTATACGCAGCGATAGGTGAGGTCATGAATCACACGACCGGCAGCAAGTCCTTTTTTCTCGAAATTCGTCAAAACTCGACCAGAAAAACGCTCGGATTCACTGAAATCAGCGTGTCGCAGACTGG
>OGGC01000449.1_pt1 | contig 35059 bp, 30 predicted proteins | sample 1571181 | NCBI WGS metagenome assembly OGGC01 (sample SAMEA2581930, study PRJEB24529) | metagenome | biome: Human gut stool | place: China | collected 2011 | reverse complement strand
GTGTATGCGGGCAGGCGTTCCATGGTGAGCGCGGCCGGAATCGCCAGCAGCGATGCCGCCGCGACCCGCAGCGCCATCGACGAATTGATCGACCGCTGGCACCAGCGCGATGCGCAGACCGTGGCCGTTGTGGAAAAAGCATTGGAGGCCATGGCTTCCGTAATCGCATCGACCATCAATGTCTGTGACGTCGACGTGGTGATGCTCGGCGGCTTGTGGGCGCGTTTCGAACCTGAACTGATTCGCAGAATCGAACGCATGGTACGCCCGCAAGTGCTGGCGTATCCGGAAGTCGAGGCAAGCGTGCTTGTGGCGGATATCGTCGATCGTCCGGCCTTGATGGGCGCTGCGGAAATCGGTTTGCGACGCTTTATCGACAATCCGCTGCGTTTCATGAAGCAAAACTAGTCCACCCATTTGTTAAACTTGCCAAGTTGGCATGTTCGCATGTTGCAACGTGGGGCGTTAGCTCAGTCGGTTAGAGCATCGGACTCATAATCCGCCGGTCCACGGTTCAAGCCCGTGACGCCCCACTCTTTCACAAAGTCAAGGCTTCTGATATACTCTGCAAGGTTATCCGGTTCACGCTCTGCCATAGGGGCTCAGCGACCCGGGTCCCCCGAATCTCTAGGAGACAAACTATGAAGCAGGGTATCCATCCTGATTACCACGCAGTGCAGGTCACCTGCTCTTGCGGCAACACCTTCGTCACCCGTTCCACCTACAGCGGCGATCACATGACCGTCGACGTGTGCTCCAGCTGCCACCCGTTCTACACCGGCAAGCAGAAGATCCTCGACACCGGTGGTCGCGTGGCACGCTTCGAGAAGCGTTACGGCAAGAAGGCCAAGTGAGTCTTATTGCTTAGGCAATGAAAAACGCCAGTCCGATTGTGGGCTGGCGTTTTTCATTATGCGACGGATGCGCATGCGCTGGCGTGCATGCGATCGGGATATTCGTAAGATGCGTGGGATGCCTGCGAAATACCGCGCTTCGGCAGCGTTTCCAAGGCACCTTATATGATGGACAGGTTGAGTGGAGCTCAGCGAAGCGTTCACGCTGAAGCGCAGATTTATAAGCAGATAGAAAAGGCGTACATTGGCAGACGAGCAGTTCCCCGCGGCAGTTACCGCACTTGAGGAATATCATAATATCGAACAGCAGATGGCCGAGCCGGAAGTCGCGTCGGATCCGGATAAGATGCGTAAGCTGGGACGTCGTCACGCCGAGTTGGGCGTCATCGTTTCCGCATACACCGCATACAAGCAGGTGAAAGACGATCTGGAGGCAGCCAAGGAAATGGCTTCCGAAGATCCGGATTTCGCGGAAGAAGCGAAACGTTTGGAGAGCGAGCTTCCGGCAGTTGAGGAGAGACTGCGTACCGCGTTGATTCCGCGCGATCCCGATGATGCGCGCGATACGATCATGGAAATCAAGGCGGGCACCGGCGGCGAGGAAGCCGCGTTGTTCGCCGGCGATCTGCTACGCATGTACATGCGATATGCGGAAAAGCGCGGTTGGACCGTCACCCTGCAAAGCGAAAACACCACCGAACTGGGCGGCGTCAAAGACGTGCAGCTCGCCATCCGCGCCAAGGGCACTCCCGCTCCGGAAGACGGCGTATGGGCATCCCTCAAATACGAGGGTGGCGTGCATCGCGTGCAGCGTATCCCCGTCACCGAATCGCAGGGTCGTATTCAGACGTCCGCAGCGGGCGTCATTGTATTCCCGGAAGCCGATGAAGATGACGATGAGATCGAAATCGATCAGAAAGATCTGAAAATCGACATCTTCATGAGCTCTGGCCCGGGCGGCCAGTCCGTGAACACCACATATTCCGCAGTTCGTATGACCCACATTCCGACTGGCATCGTGGTGAGCATGCAGGATGAGAAGAGCCAGATCCAGAATCGTGCGGCCGCACTGCGCGTGTTGAAGAGCCGCCTGCTCGCCATGAAGCACGAGGAGGAAGCCGCACAGGCCGCAGACATGCGTCACTCCCAGGTGCGTTCGCTGGATCGTTCCGAACGAATCCGCACCTACAATTTCCCGGAGAACCGTATCGTCGATCATCGCACGAACTACAAGGCGTACAACCTTGACGCCGTGCTTGACGGCGATCTGCAGGCTGTGATCGACAGCGACATTCAGGCTGACGAAGCCGATCGCTTGGCCCATCAGAAGTAAAGGCGGCCGATGGCTACCGTATTCGAACTCGTGCGATCCGCTTCGGCCATGTTGCGTGCGTCCGGTGTTGACACTCCGGAGCACGATGCCAAATTATTGGCCGCCGAAGTATTCGGCGTCGACCTGCAGACCGTCGACAAGGCCATGCTGATGGGAAGCGAAACATCCGAACTGGCGAAGCAAGGCGCGAAGCAGAGCGGTGAAGACGCTGCGTTGAAGCGATTCCACACCATGGTGGATCGCAGGTCCAAGCGTGAACCGCTGCAACATATCACCGGCCACGCGCCCTTCCGCTACCTCGATCTGAAGGTTGGTCCGGGCGTGTTCATTCCGCGTCAGGAAACCGAACTCGTGGTGCAGGAAGGTGTCGACTGGATCACCAAGCACGGCATGTATTCGGCGAAAGTGGTCGATCTGTGCGCGGGAAGCGGCGCAATCGGCCTGTCATTCGTGACGGAAGTGCCCGGCAGCGAGGTGTGGGCGGTCGAAAAAAGCGAGCAAACCGCGCAATGGACCCGCGTCAATCTCAACGAAACCGCAAAAAAGTACCCCAGCATCGCCAGCAACTATCATCTGGAAATCGCTGATGCCACGCAAACACCGACGCTGAACCAGCTGGACGGCACGATCGATATCGTGCTCACCAATCCTCCGTATGTGCCTCTTGCGGATATTCCGCAGCAACCGGAAGTACGCGACTACGATCCCGATCTTGCGCTATACGGCGGTTCCGCAGATGGCACGCTTATTCCGGAACGCATTATCGCCCGTGCCGCAAAACTGCTGAAAAACGGCGGTTTGCTGGTAATGGAACACGACATTACGCAAGGTGAACGATTGTCTGCATTCGCGCTGTCATATGGATTCAGCAATGTGATGGTGCATAACGATTACACAGGTCGCCCGCGATACATGACCGCGAAAAAGCAGTGATGCAACGCGTCTCAGAATAAGAGATTTTTCCAGGGGAACGTGGTTTTTCTGTTGCAATAGAGTTCCAGTTGGAAGTCCGACCATTGCATTAGACCAGTTCAGCGGTAAGCATACCGGTTGCGGAAGCATCCACAAGATGAGGCGTCCGGTTGCGCTGACAGGAAGAGAAGGAACGGCAGTGAAAATCAAGAATGCCGAAAAACTGGCCGCACTCTGTCTTGCGGCGGTTATGGGAGTGAGTGTTACAGCCTGTTCGGGCGGCAACATGTACGCCACCAGTAATGAGAGCGCCACCATCGCGGATAACGATGTGATCACCATCGGCTCGGTCACCACCAATTCCGGTGCAGCCGCAGCCTATGGCGAAGCCGAAGTGAACGGGTTCAAACTGGCGGTCAAGGAAATCAACGCCGATGGGGGAATCTTCGGCAAACAGATCAAACTGGAATCCATGGACGACAAGGGTGATGTGATCGAGGCATCCAACGCCTTTAACCGTCTGGCCGGCGACAAGAACGTGATCGCCGTGCTCGGACCGACCATTTCGTCAACCTCCGGTGCCGTCGCGCCGCTCGCCGACCAGAACCAGATGCCGACCATCGCTCCGGCCGCAACCGCCGATTCCGTGGAAACGGGCGGATACCTGTTCCGCACCTGCTTCAAGGACTCCTACCAGGGCGAGATCGCCGCCAAGTATGCGGCCGAAACATTGAAGGTCAAGAAAGTGGCCGTGCTGTATGGCACGGGCGATCCGTATTCGTCTGGTGTGGGCAAGGCTTTTGTTGCGGCGGCGAAGAAGAACGGACTCGACGTGGTGGCGGAAGAGAATTCCTCTAGCGCCGACGATACCGAATACTCGTCGCAGCTGCAGAAAATCGAAGCTTCTGGTGCGGAATTCCTATATGCGCCGTACTACTATTCCACGGTTGGCCCGTACATTGTGCCACAGGCGCGAGCGGTCGGCTATGAGGGCTACATCATGGGCCCCGACGGCTACGACGGCCTCAAAACCACGGGAAACAAAGCGAACTACAACAAGGTGCTGTACACCACGCATTATTCGCCGGATGACAAGTCCAACACGAAGGTGCAGCAGTTCATCACCTCATACAAGAAGGCCAATAACGGCGAATCGCCGAACACCTTCACCGCGCTCGGTTACGATTCCGTCTACATGTTCAAGCGGGCCATCGAACAAGCCGGTGAAAACGCCACTCGTGCCGATATTCGCAACGCCATCGCAGGTATGAGCTTCTCCGGCGTGACCGGCGCATTCACGCTCGACAAGCATGGTTCTCCGAAGAAATCGGTGATTGTGCTGGAAATGAGCGACGGCGAACCGACATACAAAGACACCATCCAGCCGGCGAAATAGCGAAAAAACGCGAGGAATCAAGAAAAACAAGACTTCAACTGACGAAACAACAAGAAAGGAGGGATGATGAGCGATTCGGTCATTATGTTCATCGGTCAGATCTTCAACGGTCTGAAAATCGGCAGCGTGTATTCGCTTGTGGCCCTCGGCTACACCATGGTGTACGGCATCATCCGACTGATCAATTTCGCGCACGGCGACTTCATCATGGTCGGCTCCTACGCGCTGATGCTTACCATTCCGTTCATTATCGCCTGCGGTCTGCCCGCATGGTTCGCCGTGATTCCGGCGGTGCTTGTGTGCGTGGCGGTGGGTATTATCGTGGAAAGGGCCGCGTACAAGCCGGTGCGTGAAAAAGGCAATAATATGACGGCGCTGATCACTGCGATCGCCATGAGCCTGCTGCTTGAAAACGGCTCCCAGGCGCTGTTCGGCGCTGATTATCAGACCGTGCCAACCATCGTTGAAATTCCAACGCTGGTGCTTGGCAAACTCAAAATCGACGGAGCGACCATCATAACGGTGCTGCTCGGCATCGCCATCATGGTCGCGTTGCAGCTGTTCGTCTCCCTCACCAAGCAGGGCAAAGCCATGCGTGCGGTGTCCGAAGACAAGGAAGCGTCGATTCTGATGGGCATCAACGTGAACTCCACCATCACGTTGACCTTCGCCATCGGCTCCGGCCTGGCTGCGGTGGCGGCGCTTATGTACTGCATTTCCTACCCGCAGGTCTCTCCGATGATGGGTGCCATGCTGGGCTTGAAAGCGTTCGTCGCCGCGGTGCTTGGCGGCATCGGTTCCATTCCGGGCGCTATGGTCGGTGGCTTGCTGATCGGCGTGGCCGAGAGTCTTACCAAGGCGTATATCGGTACGATTACGGCCGGTGTGATCACGTCGGCGTTCTCCGACGCCATTGTGTTCGGCATTCTCATCATCGTGCTGCTGGTCAAGCCGTCCGGTCTGATGGGCGAGCCGGAAAGCGAGAAGGTGTGATTATGAAGAAATCAATGCTTTCCACGAAGCAATCGTATGCGTTGTGTGCCATTGGCGTGCTTGTGCTGTTCGGCATTCTTGTTGCGGTATGTGAAACGGGCGCTATTTCCCTGTATGTCAAGGGTATTCTCATGACTTGCTGCATTGCGGTGATCATGACCACGTCGTTGAATCTGACGATCGGTGTGCTCGGACAGCTTACGCTCGGCTGCTGCGGTTTCGAGGCGATCGGCGCATATTCCGCCGCGTTGATGAGCAAGCTGCTGGTTGCCAACGGCGTTCAGATGGATGATACGGTGCGTTTCCTGCTGGTCACGTTCGTCGGCGGTGTGGTGGCATGTGTGTTCGGTGTGCTCGTCGGCATTCCGGCATTGCGTTTGCACGGCGATTATCTTGCGATTATCACGCTTGGTTTCGGTGAGATCATTCGTGTGATCATCCAGAATCTGAAAGTGGCCGGCGGCAAGGGACTTGCGGACGGCCAGCAGGGGCAGGCACTGATCGGCATCGACCGTCTCGCCAATCTGTATGTGGTGTTCTGTATCACCGTCGTGACCGTGGTGCTGTTGTTCATGTTCGCGCGTTCCCGTTATGGTCGTGCGGTCAAGGCGATTCGTGATGATGAGATCGCGGCTGGCGCTTCCGGCATCAACATCACCTATATGAAAGTGCTCGTTTTTGCGATTTCCGCGTTCTTCGCGGGTATTGCGGGTGGTATTTTCGCGCAATATATCGGTGCGCTCACGCCAAGCATGGCCGGTTGGCTGCAGTCGATCAATTACGTGATCATGGTGGTGTTCGGCGGTATGGGTTCGCTGACGGGTTCCATTGTCGCCGCGGTTGGTCTGACGATTTTGCCGGAATTGCTGCGTGCGTTCTCCGCATACCGCATGCTCGTGTATTCGGTGGTGCTGGTGATCATCATGGTGTTCCGTCCGCAGGGATTGTTCGGCAATTGGGAGTTCTCGCTGCCGAAATTCGTCAACAAGTGGTTCTATCCGGTACGCGTGAAGATGCACGGCAAATCGGGTGCGTCTCAATCGGCATCTAAGAAAACCAAGGAAACCGGCGAGACTACCGCATCTAGCGAAATCAACACATCCAGCGAAGACAAGGAGGTGCAGGCATGAGCGAGCCGATTCTGAAGGCCGAGCATCTCGGCATCACCTTCGGAGGCCTCAAAGCCGTATCCGACTTCAACATGACCATCAATGCGGGCGAACTTGTCGGTCTGATCGGGCCGAACGGCGCAGGCAAGACCACTGTGTTCAACCTGCTGACCGGCGTTTACCAGCCCACGGAAGGTGAGTTCTTCCTCGACGGCAAACGCATGAACGGCAAGAAAACGTATCAGGTCGTGCGTGCGGGAATCGCAAGAACCTTCCAAAACATTCGACTGTTCGATCAAATGACGGTCGAAGAGAACGTGCTTGTGGCGTTCAACGAATCCTTCACCTACCGGCTGGGCGGTGCGATCTTCCGCACGCCGACCTTCTGGAAGCAGGAACGCGACATGCATGCCAAAGCCATAGACCTGCTGCGTATTTTCGGACTGGAAGGATTGGCCGAAACCGAAGCCGCGAATCTGCCGTATGGAGCGCAACGTAAGCTGGAAATCGCACGAGCGTTGGCGACCGGCATGAAACTGCTGTTGCTTGACGAGCCTGCGGCAGGCATGAATCCTACGGAAACCGAGGATCTGCTGAACTGCATCAACACGATTCGCGACCGTTTCGGCATCGCCATTCTGCTGATCGAACATGATATGAGCCTGGTGATGAACGTGTGCCAGCGTATTCAAGTGCTTGATTACGGGCGTACCATCGCCTCCGGAACGCCAGAGGAAATCGCCAACAATCCGCAGGTCATCTCCGCATATCTTGGTGCGGACGATGCTGAAAACAATGCCGTCGAAACGTCTGAAACGACCGAAAGGAAGGATGCCTGATGCTGCAGATCAAGAATCTTTCCGTCTCCTACGGTGCCATCGAGGCGGTCAAAAACATCAGTCTGACGGTGAACGACGGCGAGATCGTGTCGCTGATCGGTGCGAACGGTGCTGGCAAAACCACGACATTGCATACCATCACAGGTCTTACTCCGGCGGTTTCCGGCGAGGTGCTGTTCAACGGCGTGGACCTGCTGAAAACGCCGAACAATAAGATCGTGACCCTCGGCATGGCGCATATTCCCGAAGGACGCCACGTGTTCACGCGCATGAGCGTGCAGGAAAACCTTGAAATGGGCGCGTTCAGTCTCAAAGACCGGTCTCACATGGCGGACGATCTTGCCATGGTGTTCGACATGTTCCCACGCCTGAAGGAACGCCGCAACCAGAAGGCGGGCACGCTTTCCGGCGGCGAACAGCAGATGCTGGCCATGGGCCGCGCCCTGATGAGCCACCCGAACACGATTCTGATGGACGAGCCGTCGATGGGTCTGTCTCCGAAACTCGTCAAAGAGATCTTCGCCATTATTCGCAAGCTGCACGATCAGGGCATTACCGTACTGCTGGTCGAACAGAACGCGAATATGGCCCTGTCGATCGCCGATCGTGCGTATGTGCTCGAAACCGGGCGCATCACCATGGAAGGCGACGCCAAGGAGCTGATGGACAACGAGCAGGTGCGCAAGGCGTATCTGGGCGCATAAGGTCAGTTTCAACGCAGTTGAAGAATCCTGCCTTACAATGGTGGGGTCAGCAAGCCGAAAAGGGAGGTGTCATGAGCGAGATTCGCACTATTTCAGACGAATCCCTTGCCCAGGCTGTCGAAATCGTACGTGACGGCGGATTGATTGTGATTCCTACGGACACGGTCTACGGCGTTGCGTGCGATCCGCGCAACATTGAGGCGATCCGCAAGGTGTTCGCGGCGAAGCAACGCCCGAAATACAAGTCGTTGCAAGTGCTATTGCCGTCTATTGAAAGCATGGAGAAGCTGCATTTGGATCTGCCGGTGCCGCTGAACCGCCTGTCCGCCATGTTCATGCCGGGCGCGTTCTCTCCGATCGCCGTGGCCGATGACGATTGCACGCTCGCCACGGTACGTACCGATCCCGCCACCGGCAAGGTCACGCAGGGCGTGCGCATTCCGAATTCCACGGCCGCCTTGCGTGTGCTGCGCGCTACCGGACCGTTGGCCGCCACCAGTGCCAACCGTTCCGGCGATGAAAGCGCGCAAACCGTTGACGAGGCCGTGCAGGTCGTAGGCTCCTTCGGAAGCCATGTCGATCGCGTCGTATCCGTTGTTGCAGGTGTCCACTTCATAGCCCTTCTGCTGGAGGAACAGCACGTGGGGCTTCAGCAGTTCGACTTCGTCGTCGACCCAGAGTATTTTGACCATACCGTTATCGGATTTAGAATTTGCAAAATTAATGTTTTTATCATCAAACGCAAAAACCCCGCGGTTTATTGGGTCGGCTCCGGTTTTGTGTGAATATTGCGGTAATTTTTTGCTGGAACGGAATATTGTTCGTATATTTGCGAACAATGATAACGGATATGACGAAAAAGGCCTATACGGACCAGGAGGAACAAATTGCCCGCTTTGCCAAGGCGATGGGGCATCCGGCGCGGATGGCTATTCTGCAATTCCTTGTCAGGCAGGACAGTTGCTTTTTCGGGGATATTCACGAAGTGTTGCCGATTGCCAAAGCGACCGTATCGCAGCATCTAAAGGAGTTGAAAGAGGCCGGATTGATACAGGGTGAAATCGAAACACCGAAAGTCCGTTATTGTATCAACCGTGCGAATTGGACGGTGGCGCGCAATCTTTTTGTCGGTTTCTTCTGTGACTGCAAGGACAAAGATTCCTGCTGCGGGTGAACGACTTTTTTTATTGATATTGTTCGTTGTTCGGCGAATTACATTTAATGAAAAGCAGATATGGAGATTAAAGTATTGGGAACGGGGTGCGCCGGATGCAAGGTACTCCACGAAACGGTAAAGCAGGTGGTCGCCGAGTTGAAATTGGCGGCGACGGTCGTAAAGGAAGAGGACATCATGAAAATCATGTCCTACAATGTGATGGCCCTGCCGGCGTTGGTCGTGGATGAGCAGGTCGTAGCCAAAGGGCGGAAATTATCGCTTGCAGAGGTCAAGGAACTGCTGACAAAATAATTCGCCATGAAAAGATTATTGTTGCTTGTGGCTGCCGCAGCATTTGCCGCCTGCGGAAATAATCCGCGAAAAACCGTTGCCGATAGGCAGCAGGATGATTGTGTCGAAGTGCTTTGTTTCTACGGGGCAAAACGCTGCGCGACCTGTATTGCGATTGAAACCGGCGTGAAAGAGGTTGTCGAAACCGATTTCGCCGGGCAGGTTGGGGCCGGAGAGGTGTATTTTCGTATTATTGACATTGCAAAGCCGGAAAATGAAGCGTTGGCCGACAGATATGAAGTGACGTGGTCGGCGCTGTTGCTGAATAAATGGCGGGACGGGAAAGAAACCGTAACCGATTTGACGCAGTTCGCCTTTGCCAATGCTCGCACGAATCCGGAGCAATTTAAAGCGGAACTCTGTGCCGAAATTCGAAAACAGTTGGGCGAATAGGTATGGAATGTTTGCAGCACTTGCTGGACGGCTCGACCGTTCCGATACTGACCGCTTTTCTGCTCGGCCTGCTGACCGCCGTAAGCCCCTGCCCGCTGGCGACGAACATCGCCGCGGTGGGTTATATCTCGAAGGATTTGGAAAACCGCCGCCGCGTTTTTCTCAATGGCTTGCTTTACACGCTCGGACGTGTCGCGACCTACACGTTGCTGGGTGCGGTGCTGATTGCTGTGCTGCGTGCGGGGGCGAGTGTTTTCGCCATTCAGAAGGCAATCGGCAAATGGGGAGAAATGCTGATCGCTCCGGCGCTGATTCTGATCGGATTGTTTATGCTCTTCGGACATCGGCTCAACCTGCCGAATTTCGGGTTCTCGGGGCGCGGCGAGCGGATGGGGCGGGGTGGCGGATGGGGTGCGCTGTTGCTCGGCATTCTTTTTTCTCTGGCGTTCTGCCCGACGAGCGGCGTTTTCTATTTCGGAATGCTTATTCCGATGTCGGCCGCAGAAACGGGCGGTTATCTCCTGCCTGCCGTATTCGCTGTCGCTACGGGGCTTCCTGTGGTCATCGTCGCATGGCTGTTGGCGTACAGCGTTGCCGGGTTGGGCGCATTCTACAACCGGATGCAGGCGATTCAAAAGTGGCTCTCGCGGATTGTAGGCTTGCTTTTTATAGCCGTGGGCATTTATTATGGAGCAATTTATTTCTGTTAAAACGATGATTCAACGATTTGCCGACTGGCTCGTCTACGGCGTATTCGGGATGAGCGCCGAAACACATTTCGGAAGCGCTGTCAATTTCTTTTTCTACGACAGTGTCAAAATTCTGATCCTGCTGTTCTTGATCAGTATGGTAATGGGAATCGTCAATGCCTATTTTCCGATTGACAAACTGCGCCATTACCTTACGACCCGCAAACTGTACGGGTTTCAATACCTTTTTGCATCGCTGTTCGGGGCTATCACGCCGTTTTGCTCCTGCTCGTCGATCCCGTTGTTTATCGGTTTTGTCAAAGGCGGGATTCCTTTGGGTGTGACATTTGCGTTTCTGATTACCTCGCCGCTTGTGAATGAGGTTGCCGTGGCGATGTTCCTTGGTTCGTTCGGCCTGCGGGCGACGGCGATTTATGTTGTGAGCGGCATTCTGCTCGGCATGATCGGTGGCTTTGTACTCGGCCGCTTCAGGCTGGAACGCTATCTTTCGCCGTGGGTGCGGCAGCTGCAGGCGCAGTCCGATACGAAATCGGAAGTTTGGGCGGAAGAGCGCACGCCGTTCGTTCGACGGCTTCCCGTCATTGTGCGCGATGCGTGGGGTATTGTGCGGGGTGTGCTGGTATATGTGTTGATCGGTATCGGTGCAGGTGCGGCGATGCACGGGTATGTGCCCGAAGGATTTTTCGAGCAATATATGTCGAAAGATAATTGGTTTGCCGTGCCATTGGCTGTCGTTTGCGCCGTACCGATGTATGCCAACGCCGCCGGAATCGTTCCGGTGGTGCAGGTCTTCGTGACCAAAGGCATTCCGCTGGGGACGGCTATCGCCTTTATGATGGGCGTTGTCGGGTTATCGTTGCCGGAAGCCACGATGTTGAAAAAGGTGATGACATGGCGGCTGATCGGGATATTCTTCGGAGTGATGACTTTATTCTTTATTCTGTCGGGATATGTGTTTAATATGTGCTTGTAATACAGTTGTTTAATGTTTTTTGGCGTTTACGTCGAGCCTTCGGAATAAATATCTGATATAGAATATTTTAATTTTGGCCCGGGTTTTGCCCGATATTTGTTATCGTGTTGTGAACGTGCAGACTACACTGCCGCGGGAAAAAAGTGAAAAAAAATTGCCGATTATTGGCGGATATGTAAATAAAGCGTATATTTGCACTCCGAATCATTTTGGATGAACTTAATTTTAAATACTATATAAACATGACAAAGGCAGATATCGTAAGCGAAATCGCTAAAAGCACCGGCGTTGAGAAGGTGCAGGTGCAGGCTATCGTCGAGGCTTTCATGGAGAGCATCAAGACGTCGCTCACCCAAAAAAATAACGTGTATCTCCGTGGTTTCGGCAGCTTCATCGTGAAGAAGCGCGCCAAGAAGGTTGCCCGCAACATCTCGAAGAACACGACGATCACCATTCCCGAACACAACATCCCCGCTTTCAAGCCCGCAAAGAGCTTCGCAGCGAAGGTGAAATAACGGATAATAAGAACCTCTTAAAATTTAAGGACTATGCCAAACGGAAAGAAGCATAAGCGTCACAAGATGGCTACCCACAAGCGGAAAAAACGTCTTCGTAAGAACCGTCACAAGAAAAAGTAGGGTAGCACCTTTGTGCTAACGATAGATAAAGCTAAAGGGGCCAAAGGGTTCTTTTAGCTTTACCTATTTTCGGGTTTCCGATTTTTCGGGCGGTTTTTCCGCCTTTTTCGCGGGTTTTCCGGACGCCGGGCCCCGCGTTCCGCCGGACGTTTCCGGCATCCATTTTTCCCTTTGGAGTTCGCCGCCACTTCACAGCAAAACGCGGCTTCAGTACTAATTTCAGCCATACCGCGCCCGGTTTCCCGGAGCGCGACACACGATAGATGAACAGAGAATTAATCGTAAACGTAACCCCGACCGAGATATCAATCGCCATGTGCGAGGACAAGGTGCTCGTCGAACTGAACAAGGAGCAGTGCCAGACGGGCTTCGCCGTGGGGGACATCTACCTCGGGAAGGTGCGCAAGATCATGCCGGGACTGAACGCGGCATTCGTCAACATCGGACACGAAAAGGACGCCTTTATCCACTACCTCGACCTGGGGCCGCAGTTCCCCTCGTTGCAGAAACTCGTCGCCTCGCAGCAGCCCGGAAAACGCGGGTTCCGCGTCGAGAGCATGAAACTCGAACCGCCCGTCGAGAAGACCGGGAAGATCGGCGAATACCTCCAGGTGGGGCAGCAGATCATGGTCCAGGTGGCCAAGGAGGCCATTTCGACCAAAGGTCCGCGCCTGACGGCCGACATTTCGCTGGCCGGCCGCAACGTGGTGCTGGTTCCCTTCACCTCGAAGGTTTTCCTTTCGCAGAAAATCCGCTCGGCGGACGAGAAGAAGCGTCTCAAGCGCATTGCCGCGGCGGTGCTGCCGAAGAATTTCGGCGTCATCATCCGCACGGCGGCCATGGAGGCCAAGGACGAGGACATCGAGCACGACATCCAGACCCAGATCGACCGCTGGCGCAAGACCTGCGCGGCGATCAAGAAGAACGCGGCGTCGGCCCCGGCGCAGCTGATGAGCGAGATGAACCGCGCCAACACGATCATCCGCGACTCGCTGAACGGCTCCTTCTCGCAGATCGCCGTCGACGACGAGGCGATGTACAACGAAATCCGCGGCTACATCCGCCAGATCGAACCCGAGAAGGAGAAGATCGTCAAACTCTACAAGGGCAACGTGCCCATTTTCGACAACTTCGACATCTCGAAGCAGATCAAGTCGCTCTTCGCCAAGTACGTGTCGCTCAAACGCGGCGCCTACCTCATCATCGAGCGCACGGAGGCCATGAACGTCATCGACGTCAATTCGGGCAACCGCACCAAGGCCGAGGACAACCAGGAGCAGACCGCCATGGACGTGAACCTCGCCGCGGCGAAGGAGATCGCCCGCCAGCTGCGGCTGCGTGATTTGGGCGGTATCGTCATCATCGACTTCATCGACCTGCACAAGGCGCAGAACAAGCAGGCGCTGTTCGACGAGATGGTGAAGCTGATGGCCACCGACAAGGCCAAGCACACGGTGCTGCCGCTCACGAAATTCGGCCTGATGCAGATCACCCGCCAGCGGGTGCGTCCCGTGGCCGTCGAGAGCGTTTCGGACGTCTGCCCGACGTGCAACGGTTCGGGCAAGATCGAACCTACGGTGCTGCTGGACAAGAAGATCGAGAATCAGATTTCGTTCCTCACGCAGGACCGCGGACACAAATTCATCAAGCTGGTCGTCAGTCCTTACGTGGCGGCGTTCCTCCGAAAGGGCCTTTGGTCGCTGCGCCGCCGCTGGGAGTGGAAGTACAAGGTGCGCCTTGAGATCGCCGAGGACCAGAGCATCGGGATCGTCGAGATCCACTACCATGACAAAAAGGATAACGACCTTATAACCAAATAAGGCATGGCAACCGCCCGCGAGCAGCTGGCGCAGTTCGCCGCCGGGTCGAAAGCCCTCGGCAGACTGTGCCGCGAATATAAAAACAGGAGTGCTACCGTCCACCTCGAAGAGCTGGTCGGCGGCGCTCTTTCGTTTTATGCCGCGGCGGCCGTGGCCGAATCCGGGGGCGTGCATGTCTTTGTCGCCGAGGATCGTGACGCCGCAGCCTACCTTCTGAACGACTTCTACAACCTGCTGGACGAACGGCAGGTTTACTTCTTTCCCTCGTCGTGGAAGCGTTCGGCGGCCTATGGCGCCGAGGATGCGCAGGGCGTGGTGCAGCGCACGGCGACGATGCACGCCGTGCGGAATTTCACGGGGAAGGGCTACCTGGTGGTCTGCACCTGCCCCGAGGCGCTGGCCGAGCGGGTCGCCGACGCCGAAGCCCTGCAACGGGAGACGATCACCGTGAGGGTCGGCGACCGGATTTCGATCGAGGTGCTGGAGCAGGCGCTTGTCGATGCTTCGTTTACGCGCGTGGATTTCGTCTACGAGCCCGGCCAGTACTCGGTGCGCGGCGGTATCGTCGACGTCTTCTCCTATTCGGAGAGCAAACCCTACCGACTGGATTTCTTCGGCGACGAGGTCGACTCGATCCGGCGGTTCAACATTTCGAGCCAGCTGTCGTCGGACAGGCTGGAGCGCGTGGAGATCATCCCCGACCTGAACGCCGGGACGCCCGCCGCGGCGAAGGTCTCCTTCGCGCGGTTTGCGGGCGCGGAGGCTTCCTGGTGGTTCTACGACGCCGATTTCGTGTTGCGGAGGGTCAACGACATCCGCCGCAGGACGCTCTCGGACATGGAGCATCCCGATGAGATCGACTCGCTGCTGACGAGCCGCAACTCGCTCGTGGCCGACCTTTCCGGAAGCCGGATTTTCCTGCTGCGCGACAATCTTCCCGAGCGGCCCGCGGCCGCAACGGTGAAGTTCGCGACGTCGCCCCAGCCGAAATTCAATAAAAATTTCGAGATGCTGGCCGACGACATGATCCGGGGTGCGCTGCGGGGTTACGATACCTATATACTTTCGGAGAACAAGGCGCAGGTCGAGCGTCTCGAAAATATTTTCCACCAGATCGGCCGCGGACAGGCCGTCGTGCGGTCGCTGTCGACGACCCTGCACGAGGGGTTCGTGGACAACGACCTGAAACTGTGCCTCTACACCGACCACCAGATTTTCGACCGCTACCAGCGTTACCGCATCAACGGCGAGATCCGGCGCGACGAGCAGATGACCGTCGCCGAGCTGAACCAGCTGCGCCCGGGCGACTACGTGGTGCATATCGACCACGGCGTGGGCCGTTTCGACGGGCTGGTGAAGATCGCCGCGGGCGATGGACGCATGCAGGAGGCGATCAAGCTGGTCTACAAGGACGGCGACGTGCTGTTCGTCAACGTGCACTCGCTCCACCGCATTTCGCGCTACAAGTCGGGCGACGGCGAGCCGCCGAAGGTCTACAAACTGGGCAACGGCGCCTGGCAGAAGCTGAAGAACGCCACCAAGAAAGCCGTCAAGGACATTTCGCGCGAACTGATCGCCCTCTACGCCAAACGCAAGGCCTCGAAGGGCTACGCCTTCTCGCACGACAGCTATTTGCAGCACGAGCTGGAGGCGTCGTTCCGCTGGGAGGACACTCCCGACCAGCAGTCGGCCACGGCGGCCATCAAGAAGGACATGGAGTCGGATCAGCCGATGGACCGGCTGGTGTGCGGCGACGTGGGCTTCGGAAAGACCGAGGTGGCGATCCGCGCGGCGTTCAAGGCCGCCGTCGACGGCAAGCAGGTCGCCGTGCTGGTTCCGACGACGATCCTCGCCTTGCAGCACTACCGCTCGTTCACCGAGCGTCTGCGCGATTTCCCGGTGAGGGTGGAGTACATCAACCGCACCAAATCCACGAAGGAGGTCAGCCAGATCCGTGAGGATCTCGCCTCGGGGAAGATCGACATCCTGATCGGCACGCACAAGATGCTGGGCAAGCAGATCGTGTTCCGCGACCTGGGGTTGCTGATCATCGACGAGGAGCAGAAATTCGGCGTCGCCGCCAAGGAAAAGCTCACCGAGATGAGCGTTTCGGTCGATACGCTGACGCTCACCGCCACGCCGATTCCGCGCACGCTGCAATTCTCGCTGATGGGTTCGCGGGACTTGTCCGTCATTTCGACCCCGCCGCCCAACCGCCAGCCGATCCTCACCGAGTCGCACGTATTCTCGGAGGAGATCATCCGCGACGCCGTCGAGGCGGAACTCGCCCGCGGCGGCCAGGTCTATTTCGTCCACAACCGCGTCGAGGACCTGCCGGCCCTCCAGGGGCTGATCACGCGCCTCTGCCCGAAGGCCCGTGTGGCCGTCGGGCACGGCAAGATGCCGGCCGAGCAGCTGGAGAAACTCATCATGGACTTCATCTACGGGGAATTCGACGTGCTGGTGTCGACGACCATCGTCGAGAACGGCATCGACATTCCCAACGCCAATACGATCATCGTCGACAACGCCCAGAACTTCGGTTTGAGCGACCTGCACCAGCTGCGCGGCCGCGTGGGGCGTTCGAACCAGAAGGGCTACTGCTACCTGCTTTCGCCGCCCGACGAGCTGCTGTCGTCCGACGCGCGGCGGCGTCTGCGGGCCATCGAGGAGTTCTCCGACCTGGGTTCGGGGTTCAACATCGCCATGCAGGACCTCGACATCCGCGGCGCGGGCAACCTGCTGGGCGCCGAGCAGAGCGGGTTCATCGCCGACATCGGTTTCGAGACCTACCAGAAGATTATGAACGAGGCGGTTGCCGAACTGCGTGCCGAGGGGCTTCATGTCCCGGGCTTGAGCGACGGGGAGCAGGAGGTCGTGGAGCAGATGCGTTTCATCGACGACGCGCACATCGACATCGAGGTCGAGGCCGCGCTGCCCGACGCCTACGTTTCGCAGCAGGCCGAACGCCTGAAACTCTACCGCGAACTCGACTCGACGAAGGACGAGGAGGCTTTGCAGGCCTTCGAGAGCCGTCTTGCGGACCGCTTCGGTCCCCTGCCGCGCGCCGCGAAGGAGCTGTTGAACGTCGTGCGCCTGCGCTGGGAGGCCATTCGTCTGGGCATGGAGCGTGTGAAGGTCAAGAACGGGCTGATGATCGTGCATTTCGTGGGCGAGGAGAACTCGCCTTTCTACAAGAGCGAGGCCTTTATGACCCTGTTGCAGCGGGTTACGCAGCGGCCCGACCGATTTGTGCTCAAACAGCACAATAATCGGTTGGCGATGACCGTTAGGAATGTCAAAGACGTGGAAGACGCATACAAAACGCTGCAGCAGCTTTGAATCTGATCGTAGACATAGGCAACACCCTTGTCAAGTTGGCCGTTTTTGACGGCGGACGGATCGTCGCCCAGCGCTGCGTGGAGCGGCTGCATCCGTCGATGCTCGGCGAGTTGCTGGAGGGCCGCAGGGCCGCGAAGGCCGTCGTCGCCTCGACGCGCGGCGAAGCGGACGACGTGATCGAAACGGTCAGACCCTATGCGGATTACCTGCTGGAATTCACCTCGCAGACCCCCGTGCCGGTTGCCAACGCTTACCATACGCCCGAGACGCTGGGCCGCGACCGGCTGGCCGCCGCCGTGGGCGCCACGGTGCTTTACCCGGGGCGCAACGTGCTGATCGTCGATTTCGGCACGGCCGTCACGATCGACCTGGTGACGGCCGACAACACGTTCCGCGGCGGGGGCATTTCGCCGGGGATGAAAACCCGTTTTCGGGCGCTCCACGACTACACGGCCTGCCTGCCGCTGTGCGGTCCGACCGAAAGCGGGGAGTTGCAGGGGCTAACCACCGAAGAGGCCATCCGCCTGGGGGTGATGAACTCGCTGACCTTCGAAATTGAGGGCTATATGGCCCGGATGGAGAAAAAAATCGACGATTTATGCGTAATTTTTACCGGCGGGGACGCGAAATACTTTGCGAAAAGAATTAAAAACACGATATTTGCAAATTGTAATCTGGTCTTTTGCGGATTGGATCGAATTTTAGAGTACAATGCAAGTGAAGAACACCTTGATTAAGCTGGTTGTCGCGGCTGCAGCGATGTTTCCTTTTGCCGTTTCGGCCCAGACAAGCAGTATTAACGCATTCTCGCCCTATACGATGTACGGCATCGGCGAACAGAATACCCCCGGTACGCTGCAGATGCGCTCGATGGGCGGTGCGGGTGTGGCCATGCGTTCGGTGAGTACGGTCAACCTGCTCAACCCCGCGGCTTACAGCGCGGCTCCGCAGAAGACTTTCCTTTTCAACTTCGGGTTGGAGGGGCAGAACTACTACAACGCCCAGACGGTCGGAGGCGTCGGGAAACGGACGGCCTACAACACGTTCAACTTTCACGACATCGCTTTCCAGATGCCGGTGGCGAAGCGGCTGGGACTCGGTTTCAGCCTCACGCCTTACAGTTCGGTGGGTTACAGGACCAAGTATTATCACGAATACGATCCCGAAGACCCCATTTACGCCAACGTCGGCAATATTCAGTACAACTACCAGGGCGAGGGCGACGTGACGGAGGTCAAGGTCGGCCTGGGCTGGGAGCCGTTCAAGAATTTTTCGGTGGGTATCGCCGCACAGTATTACTGGGGCGACATCGACCGTACGTTCGTGATGACCCCGACCGCCATTACGGGCGAGGGAACCTTCACCTCGACGGTGGGGCAGGACAATTACAGCATTTCGAGCATCAAGGGGCAGGTCGGCGTGCAGTGGAACGCGATTCTGAACGCGAAGCGCATCCTGACCTTCGGCGCGACGTACGACTTCGGCGGTGACCTGAACCCGGAGGTGACGAAAAAACTCTATATCGGCGACCTGTACAACACGGTCGTCAAGGGCGATACGACGCACCTGAAGCTGGTGCTGCCCCGGCAGCTGGCCGTGGGGGCCTATTACCAGACCGGCAGGTGGGCCGTCGGCGTGGATTATGTGTTCCAGAACTGGGGCGGCCGCAACTCGGGCTACGAGATGACGGGAACCAGCGGCAGCGGGGAGAACAAGACGGAATACAAGGTGGCCTACACCAATACGAGCACGATCAAGATGGGTGTGGAATACACCCCGAACCGTTACGATGCGCGTCACTTCCTCAAACGCTGGTCCTACCGTGCGGGTTTCCGCTACGGAGCCTACAACCAGACGTTCAACGGGGACAAGCTTGCGCAGTACGCCGTGACGGCGGGCATCGGCATTCCGGTGAGGCGCGGTGCCTTCTCGGCCATCGACATCGGCGTCGAGTACGGTCGCCGCGGTTACAACATCGCCGACCGCCTGGGGCTGGTCCGGCAGCAGTATTTCAAGTTTGCGATCGGCTTCACGCTCTTCGCGGGACAGATGGAGAACGGCGAATATTGGTTCATGCGCTCCAAGTTCGATTAATGTGACAGGCAAGCAAAAATAAAAGATAGAAACACAAAAATTAATCTGACCGATGAAAAACGTTAAATTCCTGCTTTCTGCTGCGTGTGCGCTTTTTGCAGTCGCAGCGATGGCACAGCAAGATTTCAGTGATCCGAAGTACGCGGTCTGGGGTGACACTCCTCAGGAGCGGGAGCAGAACATTCTGAACAGCAACTTCCTCAAGGAGTCGCTCGACAACAAGGATTACAACGCTGCCGCGCATTACCTCAAGGAGCTGCTCGACAAATGTCCGAAGGCTTCGCAGAATACCTTCGTGCGCGGCATCACGCTTTATAAGAACAAGATCGCGCGCGCCAAGAGCATCGCCGAGAAAAACACCTACACCGACTCGCTGATGATCGTTTACGACCTGCGCAACGAGTATTTCGGCGACCATCCCAAGTACGGCACGCCCTATATCCTCGACCGCAAGGCCCGTGAGTATCTGATGTACAAACCCGCCGACCGCAAGGGTATCCGCGAAGCGTTCCGCGCAGCCATCGAGGCCGGCGGCGACAACACCGATCCCGAGACCGTCGTGGCCTATTTCTCGAACCTCTGCGACGATTACAGGAATACCGACGAGGTGATGCCCGACGAGATCATCGCCGAGTACGACCGTCTGACGCCATTCTTCGAGAAGAACCCCGCTGCCGCCGAGTACAAGAGCCAGTTCGACGCTGCGTTCGGATTGAGCGGCGCCGCAAGCTGCGAGAATCTCGAAAGACTCTTCAAGGGCAAGCTGGCCGCCGCTCCCGACGACGAGGCGCTGCTTTCGCAGGCCGTGGCTCTGATGTCGCGCGCCAAGTGCGACGGTGATTTCTACTTCTCGATCGCCGAGAAATACTATCAGGTGAAGCCTTCGTCGGAGACGGCCATGTTCCTGGCCCAGGCTTTCCAGAACAAGAAGGACTATGCAAAGGCGAAGACCTACCTGAACGAGGCACTGGATGTCGAGAAAGACCCCGCCGAGCGTCAGAAACTGCTCGTGCGCATCGCGCTGGTGGGCCTCGTGTCCAACGACATTCCGGGCGCTGCCGCCGCTGCGCGCCAGGCCCGCGACCTGGATCCCGAGGACGGCGTTCCGTACTTCATCCTGGCGCAGTGCTATGCTTCGTCGGCAGGTTCGTGCGGCGGTTTCGCCGGTCTGGCGACCTATTGGGCCGCTTACGATACGATGGCCAAGGCGGTCGAGCTGCTCCCGGCCGATTCGGAGTACATGGAGCACGCCAAGAGTTCCCTCGGCAAGTTCCGTTCGGTTTTCCCCAGCTCGGAGGAGTGCTTCTTCAACGAGTTGCAGGAGGGTGCGCGCTATACGGTGACCTGCGGAACGGCCGCCGGTATCACCACCACCGTCCGTGCCCGCTAAAAAACACGCTCCCGACAGGCTTCGATGGGAAAACGCATGACAAGAACGATCAGGGTAGCACTCTCCGTGACGGGGAGTGCTATCTTGCTATTCTCGTGTGCGGACAAGGATGCGGGCCGCGCGTCGGCTTCCGAGGAGACGATGATGACCGAATACAGCGAGGACCTTTCGGTCGTGATGTCGCAGAACGGTCGCCGGTCGTACCATTTCGTCACGCCGCTGCTCGAAGGTTATTCGCTGGCCCGCGAACCTTACCGCGAATTCCGCAAGGGCGTGAAGATCACTACCTACCAGAACGATTCGCTGACCACGGTGGACGCCGTGCTGACGGCCAACTACGCCATCTATTACGAGAACCGCGAACTGTGGGAGGCCAAGGGCAACGTCGTCGTCGAGAAATCCGACGGCAAAACCCTCTACACCCAGCAGTTGTTCTGGAATGCGCGGACCAAGAAAATCTATTCGAACGTCGATTCGAAGATCGTGCAGAACAACGGCCGCGATGTCTTCATCGGCGAAGGTTTCGAATCGGACGAGGAGTTCAAGGACTGGCGTTTTCGCCGCATGAAGGGCCGTATGGAGGTCGAGATGAAGCAGAGCGCCGACTCCGCGGCCACGGATTCCACGTCCGTGCGCCCGGTTCCGAAACCCTCCGACAGCCGGCCCTCCGACAGCCGGTCCGCCGTCCGGACGCCCGAATCCGGGAGGGCCGCTCCGGCCCGGGAGATTCCCGCCGGACCGGCTGAAAGGCAGGTCGGAAGACCCGAGGCGGAGGTTGAGCGCCGGCCGCTGAAAATGCTGGACGGCTCCCGGGAGGAGCAGGTTTCCGTCGAACCCAAACTCAAAAACTGAAAGCGATGCTCACCACCGTCGTCCTGATTGTCGTAATGCTGTTGCTGTCGGCTTTTTTCTCGGGGATGGAGATTGCCTTTACGAGCAAGAACCGTCTCAAGCTGGAGATCGACCGCAAGCAGAACCGCATGTTCGACCAGATTGCCGAGGTTTTCGCCCGCCATCCGGGGCAGTATATCACCACGATCCTCGTGGGCAACAACATCGCACTGGTCGTCTATTCGCTGGCGATGTCGCTGCTTCTGCGCAGCATCTATGCCTCGCTGGGGTGGGAGCAGCTCGCCCGGAGCGGCTCGGTCGCCGTGGACACCGCCGTTTCGACGGTCATCATCATCTTCTTCGCCGAGTTTCTCCCCAAGTCGATTTTCAGGAACAATCCCAATTTCTATTACCGCGCGCTGGCGCCGGTGATCTATTTTTTCTACATCGTACTCTATCCGGTGGCGCGTTTCACGACGCTGCTTTCCCACGGCATTCTGCACCTTCTGGGCCGCCGCGTCGAGGAGCGGAACATCACTCCGAGTTTCGACCGCGAGGACCTTGCGGCGCTGCTCGACACGAACAGCCCGGAGCAGCATTCGGAACCGGACAACGAGCTGAAACTCTTCCAGAACGCGCTGGATTTCGCCGACCTGCGCGTCAGGGACTGCATGGTTCCGCGTGTGGACGTCGAGGCCGTGGACATCGACGACACCTCGATCGAACAGCTCACGGCGCGTTTCGTCGACTCGAAATATTCGCGTATCTTCGTCTGGCGCAAGTCGATCGACAACATCGTGGGCTACGTCAATTCGAAAAGCCTTTTCACGCGGCCCCGGCAGATCGCCGACGTGATGATGGAGGTCAATTTCGTGCCCGAGACCATGCCTTTGCAGCTGATGCTGGAGAATTTTATCAAGCACCGTTCGAACATCGCCGTCGTGATCGACGAATTCGGCGGCACGGCGGGCGTCATTTCGCTCGAAGACGTGCTGGAGCAGATTTTCGGCGAGATCGAGGACGAGCACGACATTCCGGACCTCACCGAAAAGCAGGTCGGCCCCGACGAGTATGTTCTCTCGTGCCGCCTGGAGGTGAAATACCTGAATGAAAAATACAACCTCGGCATCGAGGAGAGCAAGGAATACGACACGCTGGCCGGTTTCATCATCTTCAATTACGAGGGTATTCCCACCGCCGGGGAGACGGTTTTCATCGGCGGCCTGCAATTGCGGATTCTCCGTACGACGCGTTCGCGCATCGAACTGGCGCGGGTGAAGAAATTGTAGCGTGGGCCGGATTCCGCCGCCTTTCCGGTAAATTCCCGCCCCGGCGGGGATTACGGGGGCGAAGCGTGCGTATATTTTTACTTTTATTCTGTTCTTTTTACAATTAATTTTACTACCTTTGGCTGATAATTCGAAACAATACGAATAATTAACAATTTATATGGCAAGTTTAAACACTTTACGAACCAAGTTCGGCATCGTGCTTTCGATCATCATCGCACTGGCCCTCTTGGCATTCATCCTCTCTCTGAAGACTGAAATGGGCTTCTCGGGCAACGACCCGCGTGTCGGTGTGATCGACGGCGAGAAGATCAACTATTCGGAGTACTACGACCAGTACGAGACAATCAAGTCGCAGAACAACATGCAGGAGAGCGACGAGCAGCAGTCGGCCATGCTGGCCAATGCCGCCTGGCAGGCGCTGATCGCCAAGCACGTGTTGACGCCCGGTTTCGACCGGATGGGACTTCGCGTCACCGAGCCGGAGCGTCTGGCGATGGTCAGCGGACAGCATCCTTCGCAGGCTTTCTACAATGCTTTCGCCGATCCCCGCACGGGCGAGTACAGCGTGGCTGCCATCAGCCAGTTCCTCGCGCAGGCCGAGACCAACCCCGAGGCGGCCAATGCCTGGGCGCAGCTCAACGAGCAGGCCCGTCTGGAGCGCGAGGTGCAGAAGTACTTTGGACTGGTGAAGGGCGGCGTTTACGTCAATTCGCTGGAGGTCGCCCGCGGTGTCGAGGCCGCCAACAAGTCTTTCTCGGGCAAGTGGGCCGGCAAGAAGTTCTCGGCCGTTCCCGATTCGCTCGTCAAGGTGTCGTCGGGTGATGTGAAGGCTTACTACAACAGCCATAAGAACCAGTTCAAGCAGACCCCGTCGCGTACGATTTCGTATGTCGTATTCGAGGTCTCCCCCACGGACGACGACCTGCTGGCGCTTGAGAAGAGCGTGACGGAGGTGGGCCGGGAGTTCGCCGCCGCCGAGGAGGTGAAGACCTTCGTCCGCGCCAACCGCAACGGCAAGATCGCCGACAGCTACGTTTCCGCCGCACAGCTCTCCGACGAGGAGGCCAAGGCGCTGATGGCGGGCGAGATGTACGGTCCTGTGCTGAAGAACAACGAGTGGACGATGTCCCGCGCGCTCGATTCGAAGATGGTTCCCGACTCGGTGGGCGTACGCCACATCGTGCTGCCCTATGCGCAGGAGGCGCTTGCCGACAGCCTGCTGACGGTGCTGAAGAAGGGGGGCGATTTCGCGCAGACCGCTGCCCGTTATTCGGTTTACGACGCTACGGCCGCCAACGGCGGTGAAGTGGGAGTGCTGCCTTTCTCGGCCTTCACGGGCGAGTTCGCCGCCGCTTTGGCCAATGCCAGACAGGGCGACATCGTGAAGATCGCTTCGGGCGACGCCATCCAGCTGATGCAGGTATACCGTGCCGACAAACCTTCGAAACACGTGCAGGTGGCTACGATCACCTATCCCGTGGAGGCTTCGGCCGCCACGCGCCGCGACGTGCACAACCAGGCCGGTTCGTTCATGGTCAACGCCAAGGGTTCGGCCGCCGCATTCGCAGATGCCGCTTCGACGGCTGCCGTGACGCCCCGTGTGGCTGCGATCGCCCAGGGCGACCGTACGATCCGCGGCCTTGAGGATTCGCGCGAGGTGGCCCGCTGGGCCTACGGAGCGAAGGAGGGCGACCTTTCGGCGATCTTCAACGTGGGCAAGGACTACGTGATTGCCACGCTGACCGAGATCGACGACAATGAGTACGCACCGCTGAATAAGGTTTCGGCCCAGATCCGTTCGCAGCTTCTTCGCGACAAAAAATACGATTATATCGTCAAGAGCCTTTCGGGTTCGACCCTCGCCGAGCAGGCTGCAAGTCTCGGCTCGGAGGTGGAGGACTTCTCCGATGTGACTTTCGGTTCGTTCTACGTGAACGGCGTGGGCATGGAGCCTCGTCTGGTGGGCGCCATCGCATCGGCCGAGAAGGGCGCCCTGTCGGCTCCCGTGAAGGGACTTTCGGGCGTCTATGTCTTCGAGGTCGGGGATGTCAAGACCGACGACAAGCAGACCGCCGAAGGCGAGAAAGTTCGTGCCCAGGCCATGGCCGAGGGTATGGCCCAGCAGTTCGCCATCCCGGCTATCCAGCAGATGGCCAAGATTCAGGACCTGCGCGGCAAGTACTTCTAAACGATTGATTTTACGGTGCATCTTTGCACTTGCTCCCGCAGGGCGCGAATGGGACGTACTCCGGTACACCCATCCGCGCTCTGCTTCGTTTAAGCACAAACCGGCAGCTCTCACCGCAAAGATTGAAAATTAGCGGAGAATTCTCTGCGCAGTCCGGCTTTTTTCGTATCTTTAGAGGCGTAATGGCTCTTTTAGCAGCCGGAGGCCCTGTCAAACCAGGTGCAATCCGTTTCGGTGCCGTCCGGTCATTCATTGTCTTCGTAATAGGATAAATAAATATTCGCCATGAACAACTTCATCTATCACAATCCTACCAAACTGGTTTTCGGCAAGGGCCAGATCGCCCGTCTGCCGAAGCTCATTCCCGCCGGAAAACGCATCATGCTGACCTTCGGCGGCGGAAGCGTCAAGCGTAACGGCGTCTACGATCAGGTCGTCGCCGCACTCGAAGGCCGCGACCTGGTCGAGTTCTGGGGCATCGAAGCGAATCCGTCGGTCGAGACCCTGCGCGAAGCCATTGCGCTGGGCAAAGAGCGGAAGGTGGACTTCCTGCTGGCTGTCGGCGGCGGGTCGGTCATCGACGGTACGAAACTCATCGCTGCGGGCCTTCTCTACGACGGCGATGCATGGGACATCGTGCTCAAGGGGCAGGCCGGCAAGACCGTGCCGCTGGCTACGGTCCTCACCATGTCGGCCACGGGTTCCGAGATGAACTCCGGGGCGGTCATTTCGCGCTACGAGACCAAGGAAAAATATGCTTTCTACGGCGATTATCCGGTCTTCTCGATCCTCGATCCCGAGACGCTCTATTCGCTGCCGAAGCGTCAGGTAGCCTGCGGACTTGCGGATACTTTCGTGCATGTGCTGGAGCAGTATATGACTACGCCCCATCAGTCGCGGCTGATGGACCGCTGGGCCGAAGGCATCCTGCATACGGTGGTCGAAATCGCTCCCAAAGCGCTGGCGGACGAGCGCGATTACGACACGATGTCGGAATACATGCTTTCGGCGACGCTGGCCCTGAACGACATGATCCGTATGGGCGTGACGCAGGACTGGGCGACGCACATGATCGGCCACGAGCTGACGGCGCTGCACGGCTTGACGCACGGTGCGACGCTGGCCATTGTCATCAACGGTACGCTGCGCGTGCTGCGCGGGCAGAAACGCGGCAAACTGCTGCAATACGGCGAGCGTATCTGGGGCATTGCCGGCGGTTCGGAGGAGGAGCGCATCGACCGCACGATTGCGGCCAACGAGGCGTTCTTCCGTTCGCTGGGCCTCTCGACACGCCTTTCGGAGGAGGGTATCGGCGAAGAGACCATCGCCGAGATCGAACGCCGCTTCACGGCTGCGGGCGATCGGTTCGGCGAGGCGCAGAACGTCGACGGCGCCATGGCCCGCCGGATTCTGGAGGCCTGCCTGTGATTCCATTGCCGGCTGCCGAAAGAACAATCCCCGCAACCGAGGTTGCGGGGATTGTTTGTCATGGAACGCGGGTTTATTCGTCCACCCCGAATGTCGAAACGTTGAGACTGCCCAGCGCATCGACCGTGATGCCGTATTCTCCGGTCTCGACGCCTTTCAGGATGATGAGGTAGGAGCTGCTTCCGAACCGGCGCGAGATGAAGGGCTGCCGTTCCAGCGTGTTGCGCTGCCGGTCGCCGAAGGTTCCGACCGACGCGTATTCGGCGATCCGCATCTTCTTCTTGACCTTGAACCGGAAGACGCTGATCACCGACATCGGGTCGATCAGGTTGTCCGGAACGCGGATGATAAAGGCGATGCCGTCGCTCTTCCGGAACCGGACGGGGGACTGCGCGCCTTTCAGCGTCATTTCGTCGATGTGGTCCTTTCCGATGCCGAACAGTTTCTGCCCGGTGGACGAACGGTGGCGGGGAGCCAGGCTCTCCTGAACGAGCTGCTCGGTTCTGTTGTCGGGCCGGATAGCCAATGCCTGGCCGATGAATTCAGGTTCGGGGAATGTCAGGGTGCTGTCGGTCCGGGTTACGGAGGGTTCCGGTGCGGCGGCTGCCTCCGGAGTCTGCGCCTGCGACCGGATGCAGGCACAGCAGGCAAGCAACAGAATGAGGGTTTTCTTCATGCGAATGGAACGTTGGAATGAATGAATTTGTGTATTTCAGTCGTAAAGATAATGCAAAAACTCCCGTTCCGGTCTTTGGCGGGTGAAAAAAGTCCCTCCCGAAGTGCTCCGGAACAAAAAACGCCCCGGTCTTGCGACCGCGGCGTTTCTCTTGTCGGAGCCGGGAATTTACTCGGCGAGCAGGATTTCGAGGATCTTGATGGCTGCCGTGGCGATCGGCGTACCGGGGCCGAAGATGGCGGCGGCGCCGTCGCGGTAGAGTTCATCGTAGTCCTGCGCGGGGATCACGCCGCCGACGATGACGATGATGTCCTCGCGGCCCAGCTTCTTCAACTCGGCGATGATCTGCGGCACGAGCGTCAAGTGGCCGGCGGCCAGCGACGATACGCCGACTACGTGTACGTCGTTTTCGACGGCCTGCTTGGCGGCCTCCTCCGGAGTCTGGAACAGCGGACCCATGTCGACGTCGAAGCCGATGTCGGCATAACCCGTAGCGACCACCTTGGCGCCGCGGTCGTGTCCGTCCTGGCCGAGCTTGGCGATCATCACGCGCGGCTGACGGCCCTCTTTCTTGGCGAATTCGGCGCACAGCTCCTTGGCGCGCTCGAAGGATTTGTCGTTTTTCACTTCTGAAGAGTATACACCTGAAATGGAACGGATAACAGCTTTGTAGCGGCCTACGACCACTTCGCAGGCGTCGGAGATTTCGCCCAGCGAGGCGCGGACCTTGGCGGCCTCGACGGCCAGTTCGAGCAGGTTGCCCTGCTTGGTCTTCACGCACTCGGTGATGGCGGCCAGCGCCTTCTTCACGGCAGCTTCGTCGCGGTTGGCGCGCAGCTCCTTGAGCCGCTTGATCTGGCTCTCGCGCACGGCCGTGTTGTCCACGGCGAGAATGTCGATCGGGGCCTCCTTCTCCAGACGGTATTCGTTGATGCCGATGATCTTCTCCTCGCCGGAGTCGATGCGGGCCTGCTTGCGGGCCGACGCCTCCTCGATGCGCATCTTCGGAATGCCGGTCTCGATGGCCTTGGCCATACCGCCCAGCTTCTCGACCTCCTCGATGCGCTCCCAGGCTTTGTGGGCGATCTCGTTGGTCAGCGTCTCGATGTAGTAGGAACCTGCCCACGGGTCGACCTCGCGGCAGATGTTGGTCTCCTCCTGAATGTAGATCTGCGTGTTACGCGCAATACGCGCCGAGAAGTCGGTCGGCAGGGCGATCGCCTCGTCCAGGGCGTTGGTGTGCAGCGACTGGGTGTGTCCCAGCGCGGCGCCCATGGCCTCGATGCAGGTGCGGCCAACGTTGTTGAAGGGATCTTGCTCGGTGAGCGACCATCCGGAGGTCTGCGAGTGGGTGCGAAGAGCCAGCGATTTGGGGTTCTTCGGGTTGAACTGGCTTACGATCTTGGCCCAGAGCATGCGGGCGGCGCGCATCTTGGCAATCTCCATGAAGAAGTTCATGCCGATTGCCCAGAAGAAGCTGAGGCGCGGAGCGAAGGAGTCGATATCCATACCCGCGTTGACGCCGGCACGGAGGTATTCCAGGCCGTCGGCGAGGGTATAGGCGAGCTCGATGTCGCAGGTAGCGCCGGCCTCCTGCATGTGGTAGCCGGAAATGGAGATGGAGTTGAACTTCGGCATATTCTGCGAGGTGTACTCGAATATGTCGGCGATGATACGCATCGAGAATTCAGGCGGGTAGATATAGGTGTTACGCACCATGAATTCTTTCAGGATGTCGTTCTGGATGGTACCGGCCATCTCTTCGAGTTTGGCGCCCTGCTCAAGGCCGGCGTTGATGTAGAAGGCGAGTACGGGAAGCACGGCGCCGTTCATTGTCATCGACACGGACATTTTGTTAAGGGGGATACCGTCGAAGAGCACCTTCATATCCTCTACCGAGCAGATACTCACGCCGGCTTTACCTACATCGCCCACTACGCGCGGATGGTCGGCATCGTAGCCGCGGTGAGTAGCCAGGTCGAAGGCTACCGAGAGGCCCTTCTGGCCCGACGCGAGGTTGCGGCGGTAGAAGGCGTTGGATTCGGCGGCGGTAGAGAATCCGGCATATTGGCGGATGGTCCAGGGACGGATGGCGTACATACCGCTGTACGGGCCACGGAGGAAGGGGGGAAGGCCGGCTACGTAGTCGAGGTGTTCCATCCCTTCGAGATCGGATTTGGTATAGATGGGTTTCACTGGGATCAGCTCGGGGGTGAGCCAGTCCTCGCCGGCAGCGGCCGGAGCGGTTGCCGGAGCGCTGAATGCGTCGGCTAAAATATCGATGTTTTTAAAATCGGGTTTCATGGCTTATGTTCTGAGCTGATTATTTGAGAAGACGTGAATTGAACTGCTGGAGAGTTTCGAGCACGTTGCTGCGCACGTGGATGAAGTTCTCGATACCGAGTGCCTTGAGGTCGTCGGTGCAGGCGGGAGCGCCGGCGACCACAAATTCTGCGTTGCCGTCGAGCAGCTTGTAGGCTTCGGGGGCATAGGTGGCGTATTCGTCGTCGCTCGAGCAGAGCACAATCACGTCGGCTTTCTTCTCCAGAGCGGCGGCAATACCCTGCTCCACGGTGTCGAAGCCGATGTTGTCGATAATCTCGTAGCCGGCGCAACCGAAGAAGTTGCTGGAGAACTGTGCGCGGGCCAGACGCATGGCCAGATTGCCGATAGTCAGCATGAACACTTTCGGACGGTTTGCGGCAGCCTCGGTGGCCAGACGCAGTGCCTCGAAGTCGCTTGCCATACGGGCTGTAGCGAGGGCCTTGGAAGCGTCGCCGCCCTTGGCACATCCGCAGGAGCCTTCCTTAGAGCATCCTTCGGTGCGCTCGATTTTCTCGGCGGCGAACTCATTGAAATTAGGATACTGGTTGGTGCCGAGAAGAATCTCCTTGCGGCGAGCCATATCCTGATGGCGCTTGGCAGATGAAGCGTTGACCGCCTGCTGCACTTCGCCGGAATTTACACAGGCAGTGAAACCTCCTTTGGCGTCGATATCGAGGAAGAGTTTCCAGGCCTCTGCGGCTATTGATACCGTGAGCGTCTCTACGTAGTAGGAGCCGCCGGCAGGATCGACAACCTTGTCGAGATGGCTCTCTTCCTTGAGCAGAAGCTGCTGGTTGCGGGCAATGCGCTCCGAGAATTCGTCGGGAGTCTTATAGGGGGTGTCGAACGGTGTCACGGTGATGGAGTCCACGCCTGCGAGAGCGGCCGACATTGCCTCCGTCTGACTGCGGAGCAGATTTACATGGGCGTCGTAGATGGTCTGGTTGAATGTCGAAGTGAGTGCGTGAGCCATCATGCGGGCCGAATCCTTCGAACCGTCGTATTTCTCCACAATCTGAGCCCACAGCATACGGGCCGCGCGGAATTTGGCCAGCTCCATGAAGTAGTTGCTGGAGATGCCCATGTTGAACTTTATGCGGTCGGCGACTTCCGTAGCGCTTACGCCGGCATCGGTGAGGAGTGTAAGCCATTCGGCACCCCAAGCCAGGGCGAAGCCCAGTTCCTGGAAGATATACGCTCCGGAATTGCAGAATACTACGGAGTCGACAGCAAGACAGCGGAGACCCTTTACGGGAGCGCAGATCGAGAGCATCAGTTTGGCGTCGGCAACCACCTGGTCCTTGTCGATTTCGGCACCGTGGCGGAACGCGCGCTTATAGGGATTGAAGTCAATCGAGCCGTGGAACGAGTCCGCGGCATTGTTTGCTTTCAGATAGTCGACGAGCAGGCGGGCAAGAGCCGAAGCCTTCGTGGGGCAGCAGGTGAAGTTCACCTCCACAGCCTTCAGGTCGATGCCGTTGAGCAGAGTGGCGATAGCCTCGGCCGATGGCTCCTTAACCTTGAAGCCGAGCGAGTTTACACCCTTCTGGAGCACGTCGAGAGCTGTTTTGTTGGCCTCGGCGGGGTCGGTGGCCAGGATTTCCTGACGCGTGAGCCAATTGTTGTTGTCGCGGGTGCCGCGAACGTAGGGGAATTCGCCCGGAAGCGAGTCGGTAGTTTTGAGGTCGGCGATGTCGTCGCGACGATACATCGGTTGCACATTGAAACCTTCGTTGGTGCGCCATACGAGTTTCTTCTCGAAGGGCACACCTTTCAGGTCGGCATCCACCTTGGCACGCCACGTGTCGTAGCTTACAGGCGGAAACTGCGTGAACAGTTTTTCTTTATTGTCTGCCATGTTTTTAAAAGGAATATGTGTTTGGGTTTTACGTTTTTTATGGTATTGATATGTAATAATGCCGTGGGCTGCCGGAAAAATGCGGACATACGCCCTCATGCGATGGCGAATTTACGAAAAACTTGTGGAATCGCCTGCAAATCCACGGGAAAATTTGATGTTTAGCCACGTTATACCTTCCCTATGGATGACAAATGCGGGTAAGTAATTTGACTTGAGGGCTACAGAAAGAAGTGGAAGCCGATGGACAGGTGGACGCCATTACCGATGGAGTTTAGCGCTTGAGGAGAAGGATTACTTTGACGGCGAGGTCGAAGAGGATGATTTTGGCGTTGCCGTTGGCGGCGACGTCGGTGCGCGCTGAGGCGAACTGGCTCAGCAGCGACTCTACGTTGCGCTCGTTGATGAAAGGGGAGAAGCGGCTGCTGAACTGCGCCTCGGCGGCGTTGAGGTAGACGAGCTGGGGCACGCGCATGTTGTTGATGAAATTCTCGCGCATCATGCGCTCGCAGTAGGCGAGGAAGCGGATTTCGGCCTCACGGCCCAGACCTGCCACATCGACCGACCATTTGCGCAGGTCGGCCACACGGCGCTGATAGGCCGAGCGCATCAGCCGGGTGAACAGTTCGAGGAACTGCGCCGATTCGCCCGAGGCGGAAATCTGAGCCACGGCGCGGGTGATGCTCCCCTCGGCAAGGTGGGCTATGGCCAGCGAGTCGGCGGGGGCGACGTCATGATTACGCACCAGATAATCGGCCACGACATCGTCGGGGAGTCGCTTTATCTCCACGCGCTGCATGCGTGAATATACCGTAGGGAGAATTGCGCCCGGATTGTCGGAAGTAAAGATGAGCAGAGAGTCGGGGAAGGGTTCCTCAATGAGTTTCAGAAGCTTGTTGGCGCAGTCGGGCTGCATGCGTTCGGGGAGCCACTGCAGGAGAATTTTGAATCGCGTGGAATAGCTCGTGCGCGAGAATTTTCTGATTACCGCCAATCCCTCGGCGGAGTAAATCACCGGCTGCCCGTTGGGATTGTCGAGCAGCTGGAGCCAGCGCTCGAAATTCATGTATGGATTCTCCTGGAGCAGGCTGTGCCACTCTGCGATATAGTCGTCGCTTACCGTATCCGAGCCAGAGCCACCTTTCAGCACCGGGAAGGAGAAATAAGTATCGGCGTGGTTGAACGTGGCATGCTGGCGGCAGGCCGGGCAGACGCCGCACGAATCGCCCCCGCTGCGGTTCTCGCAATGGATATACTGCGCCAACGCCCTGGCCAGAGCGAACTTGCCCACTCCCTGAGGCCCTTCGAGCACGAGGGCGTGGGGTAGGCGGTTGTTGTCGACCATCGAGCGGAGGCGCTCTTTGACCGACTCATGGCCGGGTATGTCGGAGAACTTCATGGCGTGGGACGAAAGAGATTAAATAAACGGGCACGTAGCCGTCAGCTTACCCCAATCTGGAAGCAGACAGGGTCGAAATCCGGCTGGCCGATTACCGGAGACTTTTCGGAGGCGAGCTTGCGGATGAACGAGAGCGTTACCTGAATCCCTTTCCATCGGATATGGTCGTCGATTGATTCAGGCGTAGGAGGCTGGGCGAGCAGCAGCGAGCAGATGCGTTCGGCCGAGTCATATTCGCGGGTCATGAGATATGAGGCGGCCAGCAGCAGATAAGCCATCGTGGAGAGATCGAACGATTCCCCCGGAGCGAGTTTGCCCGGAGTGCAGCAGTCGGTGAACACGTCGATATAGCGCTCGAACTGCCGTGAGCGGTAGAGCGTAAGGAGGTAGAACTCCATCCCCTCGCGCAGGCCGTGACGCGCGTTGTACCATCCGAGCAACTGCGACGCGCCGAGATGATACCCGTCGGAGTCAATCTGTCCGGCCATATCGATCCACGGCCGCTCCGAGGCGCCGTTGGCCTGGTCGAACAGCAGGAAAAACCTGTCCGGATCGGCCGGGTGCAGCCGCATTACGTCCAGAAGCGTGTAGGCGTTCGCCTTGTCGGCCTTCATAAACGCTTCAAGCACTTCGAGGGCCGCCGCGTTATTTCCCTTGCGGGCATAGGCGTCGGCCAGGCCCTTTACTGCGATGGAGTTGACCGGGTTGTCGGTGAGCACGTCGCGCAGAATTGCGATTGCGCTGTCGATTGCCTTGATGTCTACGCGCTCCTCTCGGGAGTCGGGCGCAGGGATAAGGCAAATAGCTTTCATGAGCCGGGCTCGCTCCGAAAGCGGGTCGAGTGCCAGAGCGTAGTCCACGGCCGCCAGAGCTTCGTCGCGGTGTCCGAGTGCCATTTCCGATTTAGAGAGGAGCACCCAGTTGTCGGCCATGAACGGTTCGCGTGTGGTGAGGTCCTCGGCGATGTCGCGGGCGAGAGAATGAAACCGTTCGTCGGAATAGAAAGCTTCTGCAGCCTCGTAGAACAGGGCGTTGGGGTCCTCGGCCTTCTCGGCGATAATGTTGAGATTCTGGGCGAGCAGGTCGAGACGGTCGAGGTCGCGCAGCATGTCGACGATGCGGATTACTCCCTCGCAGGGGAGGGTGAAATCCGTGGAGAGAATACGCGAAAGGCCCTCCTCCGGATTGCCGTCGGGGTAAGAGTCTAGTGAGAGCCCCAGCACCTGCCAGAGCGCAGAGTCGCGACGCCCCTTGCGGAGAAACATCTGGCGGGCGGCCGACGGCAATCCCGTGCTCAACGAAGACGGCGGCCGCGACCATACGGCGTCGCCCTCGTCCTGGGCGTAGTCGTATATGTCGAGGAGTTCGTCCTCGTCGTAAAACTCCGAGGCGTCGTTGGCGAGAACCCCTTTGCGAAAGCGCTCGTAGAGCTCTTTCATGTATTGTTCGTCAGATTGCTGGCCGTCGAGCATAGATGATATTAAAGGTATTCGCGGGCGCAGGGAGGGGTTTACCCCTTTGCCTGGGCCTTTTCCCAGCTGTCTTTCAAGGCGATGGTACGGTTGAAAATCAGATTGTCGGGAGTGGAATCGTAGTCAGGGGTGAAATAGCCTACGCGCTGGAACTGGAACTTGCAGCCCTTTTCGGCATTTTCGGCGATGAAAGGCTCTACCTTCACGCCTTTTACCTCGACGAGCGAACCGGGATTGAGCAGTTCGCGGAAATCCTTGTCGGTCTCGGCCGAGGGATTCTCCACGGAGAAAAGGCGGTCGTAGAGGCGCACCGTGGCGTCCTTGGCGTGAGCCGCCGATACCCAGTGGAGCGTGCCTTTCACCTTGCGCGAGGCTCCGGGCAATCCGCTGCGGGATTCGGGATCGTAGGTGCAGAGAATTTCGGTGATGTTGCCGTCGGCATCTTTCTTCACGTCCTCGCATTTGATGATATATGCACCCTTGAGGCGCACTTCCGAACCGGGAGCCAGACGGAAGAACTTTTTGGGAGGATTCTCCATGAAGTCGTCGCGCTCGATCCAGATCACCTTCGAGAAGGGAACCT